>OJMH01000179.1_pt1 | contig 94580 bp, 97 predicted proteins | sample 1597111 | NCBI WGS metagenome assembly OJMH01 (sample SAMEA2452115, study PRJEB22498) | human gut metagenome | reverse complement strand
TGAGGGAGCAGAGCTTTCTCTCAAGAGAGAGGATATAAAAGAAAGTAAATAATAACTTTAACGAGGTGGGTTAATCTTTAATTAGATAAGCTCACCTTTTTCTATTATATTTCTATAGTTTAAATAGGTAAAACAATATCAAAAAGATAGAGAAGTAAGTTCAAATCTTACTAGAAATACAACGTAAAAAACAATTAAAAAGTGCCTAATATAGATAGATCAAAATTTAGATTCAGAATAGGGGATAATATTTTATATAATGGAAAGAAATGTAAGATATTAGCTTATTACTTCATGGTAAGCTTTAATAATTATAGAAATGGTTATGGTTATACATTAAGAATAGAATCAGGAGGGCACGACGGAAGTAATTATTCCTATGCTGAAAACGGAAATCATCTTTCATTTAATGAGGGGAATTGTTGGTTTGTTTCAGAGAAATGGGTAGAACCAATAAAAAAGAAAATAAAAAAAATAAAAATTAAAATCAAATAATAAAATGAAAAAAGGACAAGATAAGAAATCAACAAAATCAAGACCACGTTACACTGAAAAAGACATTCAGATGTTGTACACCATCAAGCAAGTGTTTAGATTAGTACATGATGGGGTCAAGCAAAGAGACATAATATCTATGAAGATAACATCTGCGAGCATTATAAGCAGTATCTTCTGGGGGTTAAAAGAGCTGAACATCATCATGACCGCAGGATATGGTACAGGATTCAGTTATAGATGGGTGGAGAATAGGAAGTGTGGCAATTTAGCTGCAATAACTATCCTTCAAGTAATCAGAATGCATCAAAGCATAAGGAATTACAGATATAGACTTAAAAAAGAAAACAATGCAATCGATATCAAAACGTACAGACAAAGATACTCCAAAATTATATGAAAATATGTCCGAGACGGCAGTATTTCTAATAAATAAAATAAATTGGGAGAATAGCTGCTTTTTTGGGGACATTTGTTGAGCTGAAGGCTATTATTAGTAGTATATTCAGGAAGATTGGCAGAGAGGTTTATTGCACTTGTCTTGAAAACAAGCGAACATGCGAGTGTTCCGGGGGTTCGAATCCCTCATCTTCCGCAAAACAAATATAAGACGAGGCTTTCAAAATGCAGGCAAAACTATTAAAACTTATAAAAAAATGACAAAAGAACAACTTGAAAAAGCTAACTCTTTGAAAAATAAGATAGATAGTATTGAAGATTTTTTAAGAGTCCATAAAAATAATGTTCATATGGGAATTGGGTCTTACCCAAGCAACAATAAAGATAAAAAAATAATTACTTGGATAGATAGAAAGCATCAATATGAAATTATTGATTTGCTGAAAAAATGGAAAGATGAATACGAGAAAGAATTAGAGGAAATATGACATAAGTTATAAAAATTAAAAAAGTAACAGAAGGTTTCATTGAATTTGACAATGGATCAAAAATAACATTTGGTCATGAAGAAAATTATAACTGTTTTCGGAGAATAATTTATTATTAATAGGGGGCGTATTGGATTTGATTATTATTAAATTTATAGTATGTTATGCATAGCCTGTAATAAGCTATTTAAAACTGTTACAAACAATAATCGCAAAAGAATTTTTCATTGGTCGTTCTATGAACGCAGGGCTGCGCATGGCAGCGTAAAAGATTTTATATTAAGTTATTTTATATCTAGTTTCTTTGTTCTAGCATGAGAAAAAACAAAGTGGTGGAGATTCAGTCAAAACTGGCTCATTATAAATATCGGTTTGTGCATATTTTCTTTGGTCTGTAGTAAGATAAACAGAATCCTAAGCATATAAATAAACATATTATGAATTGATAGTAAGACCTGGGTTCGATTCCCAGCGCCTCCACAAATTTATATTTTATCAATAAAAGAAATCATTAAAAATCTAAAATTATGGAAACAATTATTAAAGGATCGATCAATAAACATAGAATTAAACGTCTTATGGCTGGTATTACAGAAAGAAATGTAATACAAGATGAAATAATAGATTCAAGAAGAACAGGGTGGTTTGACGTAATTGATATTTGTGAAAAAACAGAAGAAATAATCAAACCAATTGAAGTTATAAAAATAAAAGATGAAATTGCAGAAATAAAAGTTGATATATCTTATAGAAAAACTAGATATGTAGACGAAGGTATTTCTGAAGATTATGGTTGTTAAAAAATAAAGAAATGAATAAAAAAAAGAAAAGATACTATGGAAATAAACGGAATAGAAATTAAACCAGGAATGGTTATTGAAACACAATCGACAAACACATGGATAGTATTTCCCACTGAAAAAGGACTAGCTGTAACTAGTTATCAAGCAAATCAGTGGGATAATCTTAATAGTTTCATTGAAGATTTTAAGGATAATATAGAAACAATTTATGATTTGTCAGATAGTAATTTCTTAACTGGAGGAATTAAATTATGGGAAAAACCTAAAGAAATAGTACTTACCATGGATGAAATTGCAAAAAAGTTTGGCATACCAGTTGAACAATTAAGAATAAAAAAATAACTAAAAATATTTGCATATAAAGATTTTTTACATTATCTTTGCATAAAACATGTCGGTGAAATAATCCGGCATATAAGCTCGGATGATGAAAAGGCAGCCATGAAGGATTTAAAATCCTTTGGACAGTAATGTCCGTGTGGGTTCAAATCCCACTCCGAGTACTATAATAAATTAATATAATAAAGGGAGTTGGCGCAATGGTTAGCGCAGGAATCTTATACATTCAAGGTTATGGGTTCGAGTCCCATACTCCCTACTAAATTATTAAATTATGAAATAGGTTATAGGTTCAAGTCCTATAGAAGAAGAACTCAACGATTATTTCAATCAAGAAAATTAAACAAAAAAATGAAACAAATAATAATAGGCGATATCCATGGACATGATTCATGGAAAAGAATTATAGACCAAGAAAAAACATTTGATAGAATAGTGTTTTTAGGCGATTACCACGATTCTTTTAAAATCAGTAGTAAATCTATTGTCGATAATTTTAAATCGATTGTAGAGCTTAAAAATAGCCTTAAAGACAAAGTTGTTTTGTTGTGTGGTAATCATGATTATCATTATATAGAAGGGATTGATTCTAAATTCTCCGGATATCGTCCTGAATTAAAAGGAATGCAAAAAGAAATGCTTCTTGAATTGATTCAAAACGATACAATTCAACTATGTTTTAAAGATGAAGAGAACAGGCTTTATAGTCATGCTGGAATATCTAGAACATGGTTGAAAAATCTCAATAAGAATATATCTATAGAAAATATAGATAAAGAATTGAATAATTTATTTAAAAATAGTTTAGGATTATTTAATTTTATTTATGGTAAATCATATAATTATTACGGAGATGATCCTGAAAATGGACCATTATGGATAAGGCCAAATTCATTATATTATGATGCTATTAGTGAATATGATCAAATAGTAGGACACACACAACCACAATATCCGTTAGTTATAAAATCTAACCAAAAAACAAATATATATTTAGCAGATACGTTAAAGTTTGGGTATTATATTGTATCCAATGAAGTGTCGATAGGATTTAAACAAATAAAAATATGATCATATTATTATTCATATTATTAATAATAACTGTTATGTTTTTAAAAAGAAGATTATTAATTGTATGTAAAGATATAAATCATGTATTAATAAAGACTCAATATAGAATATTGTTTTTTTACATAACAATAAAAGAAGAATATTATTTATCTTCGAATTCAGAAGGTATAATTAAATATATTTTAGAAGATAAAAAAGAAAACGGAAGTTTAATTAAATTTAAATATTAAAAAAGGATTCTAGATGTGGGAGAGATGGTTAATCCGCTTGCTTTGGGAGCAAGAGATCGCTGGTTCGAATCCAGTCATCTAGACAATTATTAAAAAATCAAATAAATATGTTAAAAGTAATAATAAAATATCCCAACGGAGATCAAAGGGTAAGACAAATACCCGATGAAATATTAGGTGTTAATGAACGTGGAGATGTTGTAAGATCTGCGTATATAGATAAAGCTGATTCATTTGATAATGTAGTAATACATAGTGAAGATGATGAATTCTATGATCCATATGTAGGAGAATCAATAAGAGATGAAGATCTTAAAAAGAATTATAGCCCATATGATGGATTAATAGAAATAACATTGTTTAATAATAAATAAAATATTGACACAACAGTCGCAATCGTCTGAGTAGAGTCGTTAAATGTCTCGAAGGTCAATATATATAAAAACTAAAATAACTTTCCAAGTTGTTGAGGACAGCCTGGTTCTTATATAATCTTAAAAGCTCCTGTAAACAACCAGGAGCTATATAGAAAATATGAGTTTTGGCTGTAAAACACAAAAAAAATAAAATGATAAATATACTAGAAGAAAAAGCAATTAAATATTTTATAAATAGCAACAAAAAACTGTTTGATGCCACATATGTAGATCAACGTGATAGAATCAAATGTAAAATATATAAAGACAACAGATCCGATTATACATATCTATATCTATTAAATAATTTTGTTGATGGAGCAAAACCATATGAAGGTTTTATGCCAGAAAAATATGGATTTAAATACAGCTATTATTTAGTACGCATATCAAATTATACAGTAAATAGTAAAGATTTTCGTAGTAAATTTATATATTTGATAAAGGACAACAAAATAGATAATATTAAAATAAAAACAGCTGTATTTATGACACACATGTAAATGTTATAAGGAATTAAAATATAATAGAGCGGGGTAGAGTAGCGGCCTAACTCAACAGTCTCATACGCTGTTATTTCGCAAGTTCGAATCTTGCCCCCGCTCCAAAATAAATAAACATAATAAATAAATAATATGAATCAAATTCTATCTATTTTAAGAACTGATTTTTATAAACAAGGACATGCAGACCAATATGACCCTTCTATAGAAAAACTTGTATCTTATTACACGCCACGAATAAGTCATTTAAAAAATATAAACGAGGTGCCAGTAATTGGATTACAAGCTTTTGTAAAAGATGTTCTAATAGAAGATTTTAATAAAAACTTCTTCCAAAGGCCATTAAGTGAAGTAATTAAAGAATATGAATTTATTATTGAATCTACTATGGGTAAAAACCGCATTAGTAGTGAAAAAATAATGAATTTGCATAAACTTGGTTATCTTCCTATAGAAATCAATGCTTTAGAAGAAAGTACATTATGTCCCATTAAATGTCCGATGATAGAAATAACAAATACACATCCTGATTTTGCATGGTGTGTAAATCTCATAGAATCTATCATGTCATCGGAATTATGGTATATGGGATGTACAGCAACAGTAGGTAGACTATATAGAAATATAGTAAATAAATATTATAAACTCACATCAGATAATGAACAAAATGCAAAACACGCTATTTCTGAATTTGGGTTTAGAGGTCTTCCAGGCCAAGAAGCTGCTGTAAAAGCTTCTATGGGATTCCTTGCTTCTTTTGATAAAACAGCAACTATTCCTTCTATTTTAGAGATAAATAGATGGTATGGAGATGATTTATCATCTATTGGAAGTGGAATGGCATCAACAGAACATTCTGTTATGTGTTCTTCTTATGAATTGGATGGTAAAAACGAACAAAAAACGCTCCATAGATTGCTTAAAGAAATATATCCAAATGGTAATGTTTCGATTGTGTGCGATTCATACGATTATTGGAATGTGATAGAGAACATCATTCCTAAGCTATATGGAGTGATTATGGGGAGAAAAGGCACATTATTTGTAAGAGGTGATTCAGGAGATCCTGTTGATATAACAGTTAAAACAGTTCTTAAATTAAGCAAAATATTTGCTGGAGAAACGACTGTTAACAATAAAGGATACATGGTATTGCCAAAACAAATACGTGTTATATATGAAGATTCAATAACTCCTATAAGAGCAAGGAAAATATATGAGCAACTACAAATAGCTGGATTCTCAGCTGAAAATGTAGCTCTTGGCGCTGGAAGTTTCTCTATGCTATGTTTGGAAGAAGAAGAAACTGATTGGGAAATCGGATCTGAATCTACTACTTCTAAAAAAGAAAAAACAATCTTACAACCATTTACTAGAGACACTTTTGGTGTAGCAATCAAAACCACATACGGAGAACAAGCTATATACCATTATTGTGATCATACTAAAAATGGATTTGAAAAACAAATTAAACCTTTTAATATTTTCAAAAATCCAAAAACAGATACAGATAACTTTAAGAAATCACAAAAAGGATGTTGTATAGTATTTCTAGATCAAAATGATAAAATAACATATGAAGATGGAAAAACATATTCAGAAGCGCGTAATGATAACAGGAATTTACTGTTACCATTGTTTGCCAATGGAAATCTACTAAGAGAAACATCTTTTATGTCTATAAGGAATAAATTATGGAACAATAATTTTTAACGCAAATTATAAAAATGGAGAACGTAGAGACGCATATTATAAATATTATATAGATAATAAACACTGTCGCTACGTTTCCTCGCCTCTTTAGTTTAATTGGTAGAACGACACACTTGTAATGTGTAGGAAATGGTTCGAATCCGTTAAGAGGCTCAAAAAAAACCACAAAATACTTGCAAATATCTAAAATATTTTGTATCTTTGTAAAATCAAACATTATGAAAAATCAGAAAATGCATTTATCATCGTTAACAATCATGTTATTAATAGGGTTTGGAGTTAGTTTCTTTGAAACAGATCCTATTTTAATATGTATCTATACTATATGTATAGCTTTTTTATTATTTATTGTAATGCCCATGATTATAGACAGTTTAAAAGAAGATTAATTAAAATCAAAAAATATGATAAAAATAACAGGTAAAGATTATGAAGTATATGTAAATGAAAATAAAATGATAAACATATATTATGATAAAAAAGTAAAATCATATATTTAAAAACAGAATCAAATTCAGATAAAGAAACATATGATGAATTTAGATATGAAAATGTAGAAGGAATTTCACAATCATAAAACCCTAAGCCCACATAGTTCAACGGATAGAACAGAGATCTTTAAGCAAGTCAAGTAATTATGAATAATAATGAAAGCACTAAAAAGGGAGCCTTGTTTTGGAATATTAAGCAGATTGTAAGCAAAGGAGATTATTTATATGCTTTAGTGCCAGAACATCCAAATTGCACAAAAAATGGATATGTTTTATTGCATAGAGTAATTATGGAAAATCACCTTGGAAGACTTCTTAATACCAATGAGATTGTTCATCATATTGATGAAAATAAGAAAAACAATCTTATAGAAAATTTACAAGTAATGACAAAAGAAGAACATAATAAATACCATGGATCAAAACAGGGTAGACTTATGGTAAAACTAAAATGTCCTATTTGTAAAAAAGAGTTTGAAATTGAAAAAAGAAAAAGTTTTTTCATTAAACCAGTAAAATATCCATGCACATGTTGTTGTAATAGATGTAGAGGAGTATTATATAGGTTTATTCAAATGAATGGATTAACAAAACAAGTGAAGGATGCTATATCGGAGAACTTCCTAAGTGAATATAGAGTTTATTCACAGGATAACTCCGAGGAAACTATCTTACAATAGGATCCGTAGAGACTATACGCATCACGTCTGAAACGACGAAGAAATAGTCCAGACCACAACAACTATTTATAGTTGGCTATAGTAATATAGTGTGGTAAGCTAAATCTTAGATGAAGGTTCGATTCCTTCTGTGGGTACCGCTGTTTCTTGATAATAACGATAGTACAGAAACAGGCAATGGTTTGTCGTTAAAAACTCGATTGTCAGGTGAAAGTAATAAAACTAGGATAGGTAATGATCCAGCAGACTGAAATGTCCTTTCTAGTGCATAACCTTATATAATAAATAAAATAATGCGCATTTATTCTCTTGTCATCTAAAAGTTAGGATACATGACTAATATTCATGAAGTACAAGTTCGAGTCTTGTCAAGAGAACGATGTGGTCTAGACTACATATGACCCTATAAATAATGGTAGTGGCGCTATACATTTGAGGGAGAAATATTATGATATGATTATATCATAACATCGTTGGTTCGAATCCAACTATAGCGGCTAAAAACAGAATAATTATGTTAACGAAAAAAATATTTTTTAAAAAATTAAACAGGTTAAATGCTTTAGAAGAATATCAAAAAGTATTTAATAATTATTGGACTACAGAATCAGAAAAACGTTTAATTTATCTTTTAAAAACAAATGAATTATATAGAGATGTAATATGTGGATCTTTTGTTTTAGATAAAAAATGGTTAAATATTGCATACAAAATAGATTCAATAAAGACAAATAATATTTATAAAATCAAAATAAAAATTCGATAATATCCTTTATGTATTTCTAGTGAATAATAGTAGCTAGTGGTTAAAATACTTTGGCTTGACAGTGGAAATAACTGTAATTAAAATTACATACATTATCAGAATCCTTGTATGTAGGGTGTTTATTATGAAAAACATTAATTTTACTGAAAAATTTAATGTTAATGAAGTCAATGGTCTTTATCTTAAAGTCTTTAAGCCAGGAGTAATTCTTGGTTACAAAAAAGATCCTGTAAAATGTAAGAGTATTCTAATTGATGAATACAAAGATAAAAAAACAGGGCAAAAAAAGATAAAGAAAATAGAAGTTGAATACCAAATCAAAGAGAGAAATGTTTCAAACTGTTTCTCTCAAACATTCATTCGCCCGGAAAACGTTGAATGGTGGTCTTCAACAAAAAACTCACCATTTGTAACAGAACAAATGTTAGCTGATAGAGGTAAATATAAAGACCTCATCAATTCATTGAATTACAAATGGAACAAGCTTTCTAAAATAGAAAAGCTCTGCTATTATCTTTCATTATTTGATGAAGGATTGGGAATTGAAGTCACTCCTTATTACGAAGACGAATATCTACGTAAGAGGAATAAGTAAAACAACTTTTTGAAACTAGCTTTTGAAAAAAAGACAAACTATTTAGTTTCATTAAAACTTTCAGATAGTTATTATTATGAAAAAATTAACAGAAAAAGAACTTTTTGTTAGATTAAAACATTTTAATATTTCTAAAATCGAATTACTTAAAGCAATAAGGTGTTCATATTCTTATCCAGAAAATACATTAGCAAATGCTTTATCAATGTGCTCAAGCTATGGAGAAGTAATTGACCAATCTTTAGTATGGAGTGATACGCTTCAAGGATATGATTTCTGGAAAGATGTATGTGATAACATAGACGAAATTGAAATCTCGTTTAAAAATCAAATAAATAAAATTAAAATCAAATGAATGAATTTTATCAAATATGGAATGATTTAAGATGTTCATGCGAAACATTTTTGTCATTCAAAGATTGGATGTATCAGCATCAAGATCAAAGCAATATAGTACAATCATGCGAGGATAATGAAAATGAACAAGAGTTTACAGAAGGTGACTTCATCGTAGATGAACTAGAGTTAATATATTGATAGAAGCTAAACACTTGTCAGCATCTATTATACACGGTAGTACATTTTTTAAATGGAACACAAGATATAATCATCGGTACAGTGGTTGGTTTTATCAATCGAGCGATAGTAGTTTAAGAGAAAAAACAAACAATATGTTTATACTAATCACATTAGTCTATCGCTCCAAAAAAACAATAATAAAATGTGGAAAAAATATAATATTGAAATTGACGAAGATGAAATTCTATCAGATTATGATGAAAATGTTGATTATTCAGAATTAGTATTTGATAAATATGAAGATGAATTGAATCTAAATTATGACGATATTTTTGAAGAAAATAATAACATAGAAAGTAAATGAAAAATCTAAAGAAAGGAGATGTAGTAATTACATCAAGAGGTAAGGTTGGTATTATTACGATACCTAAAATGTTTTATGTACTTGATTCTGAGGGTAAGATAGTTATGGCCGAGGATTTTAATGGCAAAAATTATTTTGATAAAAAACTAAAAGAAAAAGGTTATTCAATCAAAATAACAGAACCATTAGTATCAATTAACGGGATTGAATTTGAAATTAGCGAAAACAAGCTTACTAAAATAATGAAATGTATAGTTGTTGAAGATAAGCATTATAAGAAATTTATATTTAAAATTAGAAAATGACATTGATGTTATCATTAATAATATTATTTATTTCTGCTTATATACTTTATTCATACTTTCAAAATATATGGATTATAGTAAGCGAAACAATCATAGTTGGAAAAGAAACGGTATTAATGTTGACGAATAAAGAATTGTTGATAATATTATTGTTGTTTCTGTTTTCTCCAATAACTATGTATTTTACAAAGAAATATTTAGATAAAATATATTATGGCTAATTATCTAAAAGAAGAATATATATGTCGTTTAAAGTAAGACGCTTAATTTATTAAGAAGATGCAGTTTCGAATACTGCCATATATAATTCTTCTAAATTTTAAAATTTATGGAAATATTTAAAATAAAATCTGAATCTGAATTAAAAAAATTTATTAATTCGGTATCATACCGCCGTATACAAAGATTAGATCTGTTCGGTAAAATAATTCATGGATACGCTGTATGTAATACAATACATTTTAGACATATAGATGAAAATTTATGTATTGCCGAATGTTTTGCAAATAAAATTTATACTAAAATATATAAAATAAAGATATTATAAAACATCTGCTCCTGTGGTGGAATTGGTAGACACGAGGGACTAAGATTTTCTAAAAATTTAACATAAAATATTTTGTTATTTCTACTATTTTTTGTATCTTTGTCAGATATATTAAAAATAGTAATAATATGGAAAGATTTTGTGTAAATTGTGGAAAAGTATTAACAACAGAAAGAAAATTTTGCAAAGAATGCCAGAAAGCAAAGAAAAGAGAATATGCAAAGAACCGATATCGTAATATGATCGATTCAGGGAATAAATCTAAAAGATACGGAAAAGCAAAATGCATTGTTTGTGGTAAAACTATAATTAAAAATAGAAAAACACAAATTCTTTGTTATGAATGTTTTCTTAGAACAAAACACAAAACTGTTGATAATTACAATTCTGTAAAAAGAACTAAAGATGGTAGATCTACATTAGGAAGACAAATTGTAATAGAATTAGGATTAAAATTAAATGATATGGTAGTGCATCATTTAGATGAAAATCCGAATAATAATTCTTATAATAATTTGTTAATACTAAATAAATCAAACCACGCAAAGTTACATAGATTTTTAGAAAGGAATTGGTCGCTATTATTGAAAAATAATAGTAGTAACTTGGAGAATTGCTGGAATAGCCTTAGAGTTCAGTTAACTACAACATGGTTGGAAACAATGAGTGTGAAGGTATTGAAAATAACTGAAATTGGCCAATCAGCAGCCGAGCCTCTAAATAATGAATATTGTTATTTATTACAAGAGGAAGGTTCAGAGACTATGTACCAAGCATCTAAGGATGATAATATCTATGATGAAGATATAGTCCAAACTCAAAATACATAAGTATGCTTACGAAAGTAAGTTGAGTAAGTAAAATCCCTTGGCCAGTAGGCCGTGCGGGTTCGAATCCTGTCAGGAGCACAATAGCCCATATGGCGGAACTGGCATACGCATTAGATTTAGGATCTAAAATTTTTGAGTTCGAATCTCAATATGGGCACGAATAAAAATCAAATAAAATTATGAAAATACCATTTAAAACTGGAGATTTATTTCAACCATTATATTTAGCAACTTATAGCTCTAGATTATCTAATAGAAATCCATTAAATATAGATTATAAAAATAAGATATTTAAAATATTAAAAATATCTGGCCCACACGAATTATCTTATTCAAGTAAATATTATTCTATTGCAGCTGTTTGTTTAGAAGATGGTTTAATATATGGATTTTCATATTCAGACGAAAATGAATATAAAATCATAAAAAGAAATATTAACTATAAAATAAAAATAAAAATAAAATAATATGTCTAGAGTATTTTTTATTTCAGATTTACATTTTGGGCATAATAATTTAGTTAAAAAACTAAGAAACATGTCTACATATGAATCAGATAAATTAATTATTGATAATTGGAATAAAACAGTTAATAAAAAAGATACAGTTTATGTCCTAGGAGACATAACTATGGAAAGTCCATCTACTATAGAAGATTATTTAAGGCAATTACATGGAACTATACGTATTATAGGAGGAAATCATGACACTAGGACATGTTGTAAGAAAATAATGGATTTAGGAATAACTATAATGGGCTGCATGGAGTACAAAGGATTTATTTGCACTCATATACCTGTTCATCCATTAGAATTAAGATTCTATAGGGGGAATATTCATGGACATGTCCATAAAAACGGAAGACATGAAGACGAAGAAGCATATAATATTAAAAATGGATATTTTAATGTTTGTTGTGAATTTATAAATTATACACCAATATTATTTGACGATATTGTTAAACAATTTCAAAATGTAAAATAAAAAAAAGTAAGTCTTATAGTGTAATGGTAACACGTCAGATTTTGGTTCTGAAATTTTAGGTTCGAATCCTAATGAGACTACTAAAAATTTAATATTATGAACGAATTTAAAAAAGGAGATTATATTGTATTAAAACATCCCGATTTAGCATATAGTGAAGAAGATGAAGAATTAAACGTATATATTGATTATAAAAGATTATATAGGAAATATAAAAATAGAAGACATAAAATAATTTCTGTAGACGAAGATTCTTGTCAAATTTATATAGACAATATTCCACACCCTTTTTATTTTAATGAAATTACATTAACAAAACCAAATATTATTAATAAAATAAAAGTATCATGAACGAACTATCAGAATATGAAGACAAATGGTATTGGGAAGATCCATATTGGGAAGATAAATCAATAGAATATTAAAACCATGAAATTAACCAATAGTGAATATATTGCTTTTCGTAAGCAAGTTAAAGAAACATTACAAGAATTTCCTATGTTAAGAAAGGGGCAAGTAATGTTTAATGTTTTATATGAAATAAGACAAGATATCGCAGATAAAGTAAGATCTACTGATCTAGATCCATTTTATGATGACAATAAAATTCCACAATTTATAAAATACATTAGTGAATGAATGAAGAGGAAGAAAAGCCTAAGATTCTTTATGGCGGAGACATAAATGGAAGAGTTAAAATTAAAATAAATGATTTTACTTTGCTTTTTTGTCGACCTGATAGAGAAGAAAAAGCTAAAAAGAAGTATGCAAAGTACTTCAAAAAGAAATTTATTAAGTATTAATTAACATGCCAGCAAAAGTAACAGCAGAAGACAGAAAGAAGCATGCTACATTATCAGGTGGTAGATTTCCAATTAAGAATGCGTCTCAAGCAAGATCAGCATTGAAATTAAGAGGTCATACTAAAAATGCAGCTGAAAGACGTAAAGTCATTAATAGAGCAGCTAAGTTTTTACCTGGAGCAGCGGCTAAGGCTAGAAAAGCTGATTCTGGAAAGAAAAAGAAATAATGAAAGAAATAGATGAATGAACTAGAATTGCGATCTAGAATTAATGAGATACATACATTAATAGATGGATTAGAAAAGAATTCATTTGAAGTTTCTAATAAACCATTTGGAGATAAACCGGTAAATATTAATTTCTTATTTTCATTTATTGGAATAGATAAAGATAAGGTTATTAAGGGTTTATTTAACGAGGCGGAAAAATTAAAAAGTTTATTAAATGCCAAAAACGAACGACATTGTACAGGATGTATACTCTCTAATAGATGAAGACAGATTTGAAGAAGCTGAAGAACAGCTAGAATACATGACTACCGGAGAGTTAACATCTTTGTTTAATTATTTAACAACTGTATGTCCTAATAATAGGCTCATGAAAGTTGTTGAAGAAGAGATTAGTGCAAGGACAATCTCTATGATGCCTGATGAATACAATCCAGGTGACGAATATCAATTTTTTGAATAAATGAAAAAATATGTAAAGATTATTTTAGTGATTTTATTCTGTATGTTTTCTTTAAATGTATCTAATACAAATATTGAAAATATAGAAGTTAATTATACTACAGAATTTAATTACGAAGAATATATTGATACATATATAGATTCATTAGACTTAAAATACGATCATCAGAGAGAGTTTTTTAAGAAATTCCTTCCTGTTATTTATCAGGAAAGCTACAAACCTAGTATAGCTACTGCTCAATCAATTTTAGAATCAAATTGGGGAAGATGTTCATTATCTAAACACAATAATTTATTTGGTGTAAAAGGTAATGATGTTTATTATTCAACACAAGAATGTGTCGATGGAACTTTCTATAAAACAAAATTAGGATTTAGGAAATTTGATTCTATACATCAACAAATTGAATACCATAATGAAAAATGGGCAAAAGAAATGCAAAATATGACTATAGATGAATGCATTGATTATTTATCTAAAAATAATTATGCAACAGACCCTAATTATGGTAAAAAAATAAAACGTATTATAAAACAATATAAACTAGAAGAATTAAATGAAAATATTACTACTAGGAAATAGTGGCTCTGGGAAAGATTTCGCTGCAAAACTTTTTGAGTTAAGTGCAAGAATATATAGTATAAGAAATAATTATGGATACAATAGATATTCTGCTAAAGAATATATCAAACATGTTATTGAAACATTAGAAAATCAAGAAGATATTGGTATATTTACAAAAGAAAGATTTGCACAACCAGTAAAAGATTTTATACATCAAACATTTAAAATACCGTATAGAATATTAAATTCTTCTGCTAAAGATAGTTATAAAATTACGATAAAAGGAGAAGAAACTACTTTGCGTAAACTAATAATTAAAATTAGTGAAGAGTTTAAAAATATTTTTGGCGAAGACATTTGGGTAGACACTCTTCTAAAATACACTGATAAAAACAAGGATTGGCGTATTATTGTAGATGGTAGATTTCCAAATGAATTTGCTAGAGCCAAAAAACAAGGTTTTATAACTATTAAAATAGAAAGTTGGAAAGAAAATAAAACTGATTTTGGCTTAAATAAAATAAGCGAAATACCGGAATATAAGATTGATTATATTCTGGATAATAATGAATCTCAATTATCTCTATTTAAGAAAATATATAGAATCTATGAGTCAGAAATTAAAAAAGAGAATGATAACGCTTAAAACGTTGTCATTACCTAATCAATTTTTTGTTTTAGTCAAAGATTATATTTCTAGTCAGGAAATAATTTTTGATCATAATAAGAGGAAAGAATTTGAGTGTTTTCTTAAAGAGATAAAGTACGTTGCTGGATTTGAAATAAGACAAGATTTAAATCTAATAGCAATGTGGTTGGCTGGAGGAATTCCTCAGTCAATGTATCAATATAAAATAAATCTAGAGAATGGTGGTAAAACCACATATCCTAGAAAATATGATTTCTTTGCAATAGATATAAAATATCTGCACAGATTTCATAAGAGAAATTTAGCATTAAGATATGCTGGAGCAAATATAAATGTTCCTCAATTATACCAACAAATTCCAAAATCTTTTGATGATAAGTTTATTCAAGATTCTCTTCATTCATGCATGATAGATGTAAATATCATTCATAATATTTTGGAATATAGCATTGGGATGATTAAGGCTAGAAGAGATATGTCTAAAGATTTTAAGATGTATCTACTAGACAATTCAGCAAGTAGAATTGCAGATAAAGTTTTAAAAGCAGAATATATATATAAGTCAGCATCTAGTATAGATACTAAATCATTTCATCCAATATCTAAATCAGAAGATAATGATTTAAAAAAGTCGATTAAGATAAAGGACTTAATAGACCCTCGTATTTATTTTGATAAATACGATTTAAATAACTTTTTTGAAGATATTAAGGAGAATACATTAGCTGACAAATATGAATATTCTATAAAAATAGGAGATACAGCATATAGATTTAAATCAGGTGGATTGCATTCTATAGATACACCACAAATATTTGAATCTGATGCAGAAAATGTCTATATAAATATAGATGCTTCTTCTTTTTACGCAACACTATTAACTGAATTAAAAATTACTCCAGCTAATCTAAATAGCGAGATTTTTCAAAATGCAATAAAAAAACTTTTAGATTCTAGGATTAAAAACATCAATGATGAAGAGAAATCTAAATTATATAAAGATGTTTTAACTTCTATAATTGGGAAATTCATTTCTACTAACTCTTGGTTATATGACCCTAAATCATACTATAAAATAACGATTAATGGACAACTAATTATGTTGATGCTAATATCGTTGTTAGAAGAAAATGGTTTAAAAGTAGTATATTGCAACACTGACGAATTAGTAGTTAAAACGCCGCGTAACAGAGTTTCTTTCTTTATTGATCTAATAGATGCATTTCGTAAAAATAACACAAATATAAGGTTTAAAACAAAATTCTGTGTTAAATTCATAGTTAAGGAATCAACGAATACATTGAGACTTTTCTATGGTGGTAAAGTAAAAAGAACAGGAATTTTTGATTACTCTTTATGGGTTACGAAAAAACTAAATGCACCTATTATTTCTAAAGCGTTAGAACAAATACTGCTTTATGGAGTTGATATAAATGAGTTTTTTGAAAACAACAAAAAAGTATATGATTATTGTTATAGCGTTAACATAAATAAAGAACAAGTATTAAAAGTATCTGGTGTATATGATGGTAAAGTATTAGTGAACACATTAAAAAATGATTTTGTAAGATATTACATAACTAATAAAGGGGGTTATTCGCTAATACTAGATGATGCCGGAAAAGAAACTGTCATATCTAAAAATAAGATAAAGATAGCAAATAATATTTACTCCTCATATACTAACGACATTGACGTTAATTATTACAAAAAAGAAGTTAACAAGATTCTAGAGTTATTTAAAGTTAAACAATTAGAATTATTTTAATGGAAATAGTACCATAATGGAGCTTACGGAACGAGAGATTGATTTTCTTGAGTTCTTAAAAAAGGGAAATAAAATTCGTCTTATAGAGATGAATAATAATGGGATCGTCAGAATATTATCTGATTCTATCGAAGTGGTTGGGTTTGATCATCAAAAATTCAGAAGCAATGATAAATTAGATAAATGTTTTGACGATTTCTATTTTACATATCCTCGAATGGTAGAGGGTAGGGTTTTAAGAACTTCAGCAAAAAACACTTCATTCTATAAAAAGATGAAGGTTAAATTCAAACAAAAAATACCAGCTGAAGATTATGATAAGGTTGTAATAGGACTTAAAAAAGAATTAGAAATCAAAGAAAAAGAAAACAACTTAAGATTCCTACAAGGAATGGAAACATACATTAACCAATGTACATATGAAAAATACCTAAATTTAGAAGAGTCTGAAACGGCTAATAATTCCTCTTCAGCTGGTTTTTATATAGAAACTACAGAAACAGGAATTGAGTTATAAATTTTATAGAAGTGCTTTAAATAAGGTTTTTGATGGTCTAGTAGGTAAGAACAAAGGCGTTCCAACCTCATCAAGAATGCTTAATAAATGGATTACTAACATACAAAAAGAAAGGATTTATATAATATCTGGATCATCTGGTTCCGGTAAAACATCTTTTGCCAATGAATTATATGTGTTTTCAATGTTTGATGAATATATTAAACATGATAAAATTAAACCAGAGATTATATATTTTTCTTTTGAGATGACGAAAGAAAACTTAATAGGAAAATTGATTTGTAGATGGCTGTATAGCAATTATAATATTGTAATATCACCAAATAAATTATTTTCTTATGGAGATAATAAATGTCCTCAAAAAATCATCGACATTGTAAAACAAGAAGACTGTCAAGAGTATATCTCTAAATTTGAAGAGGTAACGAAAGTCTATGATATTTCAATGGGAGTAGATGAAATAGTTAGTGTATTAGATGAGATAGGTAAAAAGAACGGAGAAAGTAAGGAAAAAGATAATGGATTTAAAACTTATGTAGAATATGAAGAAAATAAACATGTTCTTGTAGTTATAGATCACGCAGCTTTAGTTAAGTTGTCACCTGGTAAAAGTAAAAAATCTACTATAGATGATTTAACACCCCACTTAATAAGAATTAGAAAACAATATAAATTTTCTATTGTAGTATTACAGCAACTTAACAGAAACATTTCGTCTACCGACAGATTAAAACTCGATCAAATGCTTCCAAATGACGCTGACTTAAAAGAAACGTCAGATTTATATGATGCATGTGATGTGTGCTTAGGAATATTTAATCCATTTAAATACAGGATTCCTAGAACTTTTGGATATGATATTTGCACAGATGATTTATCAAAAAGAAAGTTCTATTTAGAAGATAGATTCAGAATAATGAATATTATGAAGAATCGTCATGGCGATAATAATAAAATTATGCCAGTTGGGTTTATAGGAGAAAATGGTATGATACTAGACTTACCAGCTCCAGATAAACTAGATATATTTGCGTTTAATGATATGATAGAAAAGAAGCTAGTATAGCGAATGAGTGAAGATTATATGAGTCTTTTTAGTTCTCCGCCAATGGAGAGCTTGATGGAAATGGTTTATTTATATGGAGCGCCAAAAATTGGTAAATCCACATATTTCTCTAAAATGCCTAATGCCTTAATTATAGGCACAGAAAGAGGATACAAATTCTTAAATCCAAAGAATTATATAGAATGTGTAGGATATAAAGCTCCACGAGGTGCTGATGGTAAATTTCTAAAAGATGATGAAAGTGTTGCGCGAAGAAACGCTAAAGAATTCTATATGGATGAAATTTTTACCAACCTCGACTATGTTAAGAAAAAAACTGGTAAAAAACCATTTAAATATATTGTTGTAGATACAATATCTACGTTTGTAAATAATATATTGGCTAAAGAAATTCTTAATGATTACAATGAAGGATTAGAAAAAGGCAAGCAACAACAAAAGGCTGCCAATATCCCATTTGGTAAATATCATGAAATAGCCGGAGAATATATTATTGAGATGAAAGATACACTAAGTAAATATTGTGATACAATTATCTTAGTGGGTCATGTTAAAATTAAACAAGCTCTTCTTGAAAACTCAGGAGAAAGCGTTGTATCGTCTGAAATAGACTTAGGTACTAGAGTGAAATCTATTGTTACCACTGAGTCAGATGCTAATGGTAGATTCTTTAAGGATCTAGATGGGAATCTTTGTATATCTACTATATACGAAGGAGCAGATGCTTTAGGATGTAGAAATCCTAAAGTAGCAGGACGCATCTTTAAAGTATGTATTCCTAGTAAAACAAATGAAGAAGGAGTACCAGTTGAATTTAATACTAATTACGAATTTTTTGAATAATATAAAATAATGAAGATTAATAAACCAGCAACGACGAGTGAAAATAATGAAGGTGGATTTGATACATACACTGGTTTAACAAGAGCAAAAATAGTAGCAGTAAATCCAAATCTTAAAGAATTAGAAAAAATTGGAATAAAACTTCAAGAAGAACCTGAATATAGAAAGGTTATTAATAGTGAAAATAAATATATTGTTACATTTTGGCTTCAGAGTTTAGATAATGATAAACTATTTAAACTAGAATTTCCTATTGATAAAAGTATTGTTAAAAATAGAGACAATACAAAAACTAAAATGATAGACAAATTTGGACGCACATGTTGGACGACTAATGTTCAAACAATGTCTGACATTAATCGAGATTATTTCGATGTTGAATCAGGACGTCCTTGTCGCACAATGGAAGAAGAGATTAACAATTTCATTAGAAATTATAATGGTCTAAAAACTAAAGAAGAAGGTCTTGTTAATTTGGAAAATATATTCCAAAATCCAAAACTTGTAGTTAAAGATTTGCAGGATAGTGAAACAGGATTGTATTCTTGGGATATTAATAATATATGGTTGTTTGCTACTGCTTCTATAGTTGTAAAAGATGGTAAAAGAAGATTTTATCAAAGAGTCTTGATGAAATTCTATAATGGATCAATTCCTTATAAGAATGTTTTAGGATGGTTTACTAACTTTATAGAAAAACAAGGAACATATATTAAAGATTATTATGAGATTGGTCAAATAAAAGCTATTGACAAGAGTCCATTTGGACCAGTGGGAGGAGCGATAACACCATCTGAACCAAGAGTTGAAACTAATATGAATATTAGTTCAGCCAGCGAAGATGATAACGATCTCCCTTTTTAATATTTTAAAGTTTTAGCGTAAATTTAATAATAGGCCTCTATCTTTAATTAGATAGGGGCTTATTTATTTTTTATTATGAAGGTAGATTTTAAAATATCTAAGAAGGATATTCTTGATAAAATAAGACCAGAAGAAATATTTTCTGCTTTTATTGATAATCCTAGACCCAGTAGGGTATATAAAGTTCCATGGAGGACTGATGAGAAAGAATCTCTAACGTTTTTTTATTCACCTAGTAATGAATTAATGTTTTATGATCAAGCTTATAAGGAAGGTGGAGATTGCATTACATTTTATTCTAAAATATTTAACGTTAACAGAAAACAAGCGTTAATAGAAATTTATAATAAATTTAAACTTAGAGATATAAAGAAAATAGATTATAGCAAAATAGTAAAAGAATATAAACCAAAAAGTATTGAAAGTAAATTATCATGGAAATATTCTTCTACTGATTCTAAGAAATACGAAGATGCTATAAACTATTTTAAATCATTTGGAATATCAAAAGAAACATTAGATTTTTTTGGTGTTAAACCAATTGATTTTTATTGTATAGACGATGTAATGATTCGTCCAGAAAACTTTTCAGTTGTTTATGAATATGAAGATAATAAATGTAAAATATACACACCATTATCTTCTAATAAAAAATACAAATTTCTAGATGGGATTAAAGGAGAATATTATCAAGGATATAATAAACTGCCTGAAAACGGGAATATAGTTTTTATTACATCATCTTATAAAGATGTTATGATTTTGTATGAACTAGGATTCCCTGCCATCGCACCGAAATCCGAAGTTGTAAAAATAGATGATCAAATAATAAACGAATTAAAAACAAGATTCGAAAATGTTATTCTATTTTATGACAATGATGATGCTGGATTAAAAGCAGCTGAAAAATTAAAAAACAAATATAATATTAACTATATAGTTACTGTTAAAGAAAAAGATCCATCTGATTTTTCAAGAAAATATTCTAAAGAAAAATTATATGAATATATAATATCTAAGTTAAGTAACTATAACAATTAAAATAATGAAAGATTTAATCAAGATAAGACAACAAATCATATCACCAATTATTTTATTAAATGGAAATTCTTTAGAAGAATTATTTGATAACGGAACATGTGTTATAAATACATTATATGGAAGATACATTTCTCCAAGGACTAATTCTGTCAAGATGGATGGACTTAGAATGTTTATAGAAATACCAAAACAATGTTTAAATATAGATATTGAAGAACACAAAGATAAATTATTTTATTTTGCGTTAATTTATCGTGACGATATTATAAGATTTTTAAAAAAAGATCCAGAACTTTATGTGAGATATAATGATGCTTGCACAAGATATGCGACATCAAGATCGTTGAAAATGCAAAAAGAAATAAATCTTATATATAACATAACTGCTTTTAAACTAGCTATAACAAGATTTTTACTAAGTCAAGTTTGTGCCATAACTAATATATCTAGATATAGGCAAAACATTAATTTGTCATATAGAGATTTATATCTAACAAAAGGTAGTTTTGACAATAAAGAAGCATATGTAAATTCACTAAATTGTGGAATGTCGCATGAAGTTAGCATAAAAGATGTTAATATAAGAAAAATATCTAAATTAATAAATAAATTAAATAAACTAAATTATTTTAAAAATGAATAATATTGCATATGTTTTGGTTTATGGATCTCTTAGAGAAAGAATGGGAAATCATAGACTAATTGAAAGAGTTGGAAAAAATCTAATAAAAAATGACATTATAATCCCCGGATATAACATGAAAGATATGGGTGCATTTCCAGGTATTATAAAAGGCGATAACAAAATCGTTTGTGAACTTTATAAAACAACGGAAGAATGTATTGAAGGACCATTTGATATGTTGGAGGGATATAATAAAGAAAACCCAAAAAGATCATTTTATCTTCGCAAGTTAATCGACCTTCCTGATAAAGTAAAAGATGGAGAAGTTACTGTCACAAAAGCTTATATATATGAGCTTAATCAAGAAGACGCAGATGAAGGCAATAGATATTCTTCATTAAATGATGTACCAAAAGACGAAGACAATATTCAAGATTGGACCGAATACAAATTAAGCAAATGAAATTAAAAATAAAACTTAGATCTAAAAATGAAACAGCTGATCTATTACGTAGTGCAATATCAACTTTAAGAACTAAAATTCCAGTTGTTCTTAGGCTATATTCAAACACGCCAATAGAGGCCTTTTTAAGCCCCTCTCAGCTATCAAAACCATTTATTGAATGGAATACATTAGAATCTATTAAAAATAGCGCTAATAAGCTTAAAACAAAGAAATTAATGGTGGATAACGATATTCCAACAGCTGAATATTGGGAAGCCGCTGATTTCATTGAAAATAAAGAACAAATCTTTGAAGAGCATAAAAATATTATCGCTAAAAAGATTAATGGATCTAAAGGTATTGGAATGAAATTATTTCATTCTATTGAAGAATACAATGAATGGGTTTCAAATGAAGGACCTAATTTAAAAGAATATTTCTTTGAGAGATATTACAATTATAATAGAGAATATCGTATTCACTTGTTTAATGGTGAAATGATTTATACCAATAGAAAAATGCTTAAAGAAGATGCTGAAGAAAGATGGTATCGGAATGATAGCAATTCTGTTTGGTATATAGAAACAAATCCTTTATTTGACAAACCTGTTAACTTCGATAAAATAGTTGAAGATTGTAAAAAACTTCAAGAATTAACAGGGTTGAACTTTTCTTCTTTTGATATTAGAATTCAATCTAGTAAACATAAAGATCCTAAGTATATTATTCTTGAAACAAATAGCGGTTCTTCAATGGGTGAAGGCACTGCTCTGGCATATAAAAATGCCATTGAAAAATATTTAATCGATAATAATCTTTTATCATAATGCCAAAAAGAATTATAACCAATTGTATGGTAGGAGCTGACCCTGAATTTTTTTGTCAGCATGAAAAATATGGGATTGTCTCTATGGTAGATAAGATAGGTGGTAAAAAAGATACACCATTAAAACTAGGAGATAAACCTGGATTTTATGTACAAGAAGATAATATTGCATGTGAATTTAATATTCCGCCAACTCCATTGATTTCTGAAAATGATGATGAGTTTCCGAATGAAATGTTTGTGCAAAATATTAGACATGCAATACAACAAATATATGAAAATCATCTAAAGAAATATGATTTAAAACCTATTTTTCAATCTAGTGCTATTATAGCTGAAAATCAACTACATACAGAACAAGCTCAAACTTTTGGGTGTGATCCTGATTACAATGCGTGGACTAAAAAACAAAATCCAAAACCTAAATCTAAAAATATAAATCTAAGATCAACAGCTTTGCATTTTCATTTGTCTTATGATAATCCAGATGAAGAAACAAATTGCGAATTAGCTAAGATATTTGACAATACAGCTGGATTGTTTTCTGTTCTTCTGGATAATGATAATCAAAGAAGAATATTGTATGGAAAGGCAGGATCCATAAGACACAAGAAATATGGTGTTGAATTTAGAATTTTAGGTGGAAATTTTCTATCTGCAAATCACATAAATCAAGCTTTTGTTCTTCTTAATATGACTGTTGTTCTTTTTAATAAAGGATACAGATGTAACTATAAATTAGTACAAGAAGCTATCAATAGTAATAATTGTGATTTAGCAAGAGAATTGCTAATATTGCTTTTAGGAGAAAATAAATTTAATGAATTTATGTCTCTGTTTGAAGAAATTAGTTTTAATGAAGAAAGTTATATAACCGAAACAAATAATAAATAATGATAAATTACTATCTATTAGACGGAAATTTTATAAATACACTGAGCTCTTTTTGTTCTGATAGTGTATTTAGATATTTGTCGGAAAGACCAAATTTAACCAAATCAAATATATTGTGTGTTAAATCTAAAGACGCAATACCTAGTGATTTTCTAAAAAAAGAAAATTTGGAAATCATTTTAGATCTACTAAATAGTCTTTATCCGTCACAATATCATATTTCCGTAGTACCAAACTACAGAAGAGGAAACCAATATAAAATACAAAAAAGCAGTTATGGTAACAAAATTACTTTAGAAGAATTTCTTAAAAGTAGTTATAAAGGCTGCATACCATTCGATAAAAACATATTACTTCCATTCGGGGATAGGTCTATTATTATAAAAGGAGGGTCTAAACATGGGTCTGTATCAACGCTAGATCCTGGAGCTGATGGCTTATCAGGAACGGCTACATTTACTAATCTAAAAATGCTTGTTTTGCCATTTTCTTATAATATTATAAGAGATGAGAAAAAAACAACTATTTTTGAAAATGAAATAACATTTAAAATAGAGTATTTAACAGTAGCAAAGAATTATAATTGTCATGCATGTTGGCAGTTGTTTAATTCTATTTTGCGAATGATAGATAATCCTTTTGAACAAGGAATTTTAAGAACATATATAAATTTACGTAAAAGCAAAAAATATAAAGATCAAGATAAATTCTTTTTGTTTGGATTTGCATGTGCTTTTCCTGATCATGATAAATCCATGTTAGAGTCTTATAATCAAGATTATTTTTCTCCAAAAAGAGGAACGTATGGACATCTAACTAATGGTTATTATGATAAAGATGGAATGCATCATTTTTATTATTCAAAAAATAATAAGAAAATTTTACCAATATTTAAAACGAAAATAGATATTGACGAAAAATATCGTAAATCAGGACAAAAAAACAGATTTATTTATGACGAATCATATGTTTCAGAAGATCACACTAGCAATGAGATCTGTACAGAAAGAAGCACTGGAACATACATAAATTTATTTAACAAGAATTATACAGGTGTATTGAGTGAGTTTAATATTGTAGATTATGAATTTGTAGAAAAGGAAATATCAAATATTAATGATCTTTATAAAGAAGTAGATAAATTTATTTTAAAAGCAAATATATTTCTTGGAAAAGTTAAACCATCTGGTATTATTGTTGAATGTATTAAGGATTTGAGAGAATTAGGATTCTTCAAAGGAAATAAGTATTTCAAATCAACAGAAGACAACAACTATTATAATGAATTTAACTTTATCGAACAAGTGGAAGACGAATCAATATTTAAAAAAACAACCAAATAAATGTGTGGAATTTTCGGATGGCATGGAAATAACCCACGTACATACAATCCTTATAAAATAGCAATCTTAGGATTGTTAAATGATTCAAGAGGAGGCGATGGATGTGGATTATCTGTAAATGGCCAAATACAAAAAAACGCTGGTAAAATAGACAAATTCAGCGAATTCCTAAGTGAAGAAGTATATAATTTCTTATTGTCTAATAAAGAAAATACAGTATTAGGACATGCAAGAAAAACGAGTGTTGGATTAAGTAATCTACAAAATACTCATCCGTTTGGACATGGAGAATATAAAAATGGATATGAAGTTATACTAACTCACAATGGAACAATCCATAATTATACTGATCTAGCGCAAAAGTATGAAATTGATATAGAAGGCGGAACGGATAGTTATATGCTATCTAAATTCTTACATGAAGATTTCGATAAGTTTCTGAAGATTCTCTCTGAATATAATGGAGCAGCTGCAATAGCTGCTTATGACAGAGTTAAAAATGTTTTTATTGTATTCAAAGGAGAATCTAAAAAATGGGAATCAGCACAAACTACAGAAGAAGAAAGACCTTTACATTTAGCATATGTAAATAAATCTAATTTCTACTATTCATCAGAAGAAAAACATCTGATTGCAGCTGGATTTCCTAAAGAAAAAATTATAAATCTTAAAACAAATACAGTTTTTGTATTCCAAAATGGTAATTTGATATCTAAATATGAAGTAGATAGAAGTAAAGTTATACAAAATAAAGTATATAAATCTAGTATTGCTATAGTCCCTAGAAATAACTATGGACAATCATCTATTGGATTTACAAACAATAGATGGACTTATAGTCAAGAGGATTATGACGATTATTATGATAAAGCATATGGTACTTATTATGGCCAACATCAATCTTATGTAGAAAAGAATAAAGAAAATCAATGGGATAAATATAGGAGTAAACCAAAAGACGAAGGGTCTATTACTAAAACCGTTGATAGCATGATGTCTTCATATAAAAAGATTGAAGAAGGAAAGCAAATCTATTTTCATAAGAATAGATATTATATAGTAGGTGGATTAATTGCAAATGGGTATTGTTATTTAGATAATTCTGGTAAGGTATTACCATATTCTATTTACAGAGATCCTAACACAGTTAAATTCATTTACTTTAAGGATGGAATACCGTTCGTTAGATACGCTAACGATATTGATTTAACTATATTAAAAAGAAATTCTGAATTATTAGCATATCCAACATTTGTTTCTAAAAAAAGGACTACGTATATCGTTAATCCAGGTAAAAATAGTCTAGAAATGTCTCTTAATAGAAAAGAAGGATTTATTCCTCTTTTTGATAGAGATAAATCTGGTAATTTAATTGGATTCTTAGAAAAACCGATTATTGTAAAGCAAGCAAAAAAAGTGAATAAACTTGATTTGTATGCTGTATATGATTCGTATATTCTAAGCAAAGACAAGTTTGATACGGTCTTTGAAAAGGAGATATTAAAAACTAGACCAGCGGAAGCAGTTGAAGCCTTCAATATAATACGTTCTTTAGAAGATGAAAATCTAAAGACAACTATGGAAGAAGGGGATATGGATTTAGATGAAATAAAAAACATACTTGGAGATGACTTTAACATTATTTAATAAACCGATAAAAGAAAATAAAAAATACAGAAGAATTCAAGGAGAATTATACGAAGAAAATAGAAGTGTTTTTCTAATTGAAGGGAAATGGAGAAGAATCATTGCTCCAGGTATTTATATAGACATGTACAATAAGGTATCTAAAATACCGGATGATGTTCCATTGATTAAATGTCTTATTGGTAGAGATAAGAATAATAATCTAATCTTTACTAAAATGGATAGTAGATGCTATAATAAGATTATGGTATTGGTAAACAACAATGGAATATTTGAGTATTATTGGGCGTGGCCAGATCTGTGTTTAGAAAATATGGATCTGAAATTTAATAACTGCAGAAACTTCTATTATGAATCTTCTATTTCAAAATCAGAATTAGATGCATTTTCTAAGTCGTTTAAATATGAATCTCCTTTCATATATAATTCATATGATCTTATAGACCTGTATGAAAAGATTAAAGAAAATGTATTTAAAGATGATGAAAAAATCACTATTAATCCTATGATAGAAGAATATCTTAAGGATGTAACTTTTGGAATTGAATTTGAAACATCTAAAATAAAATTCGTTCCTAATGATATTCTTATGAAATATGGATTAATTCCTCTTAGAGACGGCAGTATTAGAGGCTATGAATATACTACAATTCCATTAACTGGAACAGAAGGAATTCAAGATCTTTATTATATCTGCAAAGCATTAAAAGAGAATTGTGAATATGATAAATCATGTTCAGTCCATATCCATATGTCAATAAAAGGAATGCCTAAAAAAGACATTAAATTTATTGAAAGAATTCTTAATTTAGGATTTCAAATTCAAAATGAAATTTATGAAATAGTTCCTGAATATAAGTATTGCAATTATAACCATGAAAAAGAAAAGAATTATACCAAACCAATTCCTGCTCTTTCTTTAGAATCTTTGTATGTTACAGAAACAAAAGATGAAGAAACAAAGAAAATTGAAGTTGAAAAGAAGAATATTCCACAAATATCTATTGCTAGTTTTTTAATTGGTACAAACGATGATAGTATTTTGATTAAAGGAGTACATCCAAGCAATCCTGACAATCAACATAAATGGAATATAAAAGAAAGATATTTTTGGCTTAATACAATTCCTTATTTCTTTAATAATGGTACTATTGAGAATCGAATGATGGAAGCTACATTTGATTTTCAAACTATTCTTGATTGGATTCTACTAACAGCATCTTTGATTAAGTTTGCTATGGATGAAAACAACAAGGATAAAATAGTAGATATGCTTGATGTAGCTGAGTACACGAAAAATAAAGAAGTGATCAAAAGAATTGCAATATTGCTAAAGAAATAATATTCATAACCAAGGGGATGAGATAATATTCTTGTCCCCTTTTTTAATAATAAATAATATGATTAGATATGGTTAATACAATTGGTATAATTGATGAAATGTCATTTATACCAGGAAATGTTCCGTCATTAAAAAATAGTAAAGTTAAAACAAACAAAGGAATATTCCCTTCTAAAACGGTTTCTAAATATCTTAAATCATTTGGAATAAATTCTTATTCTTCAGAAAAGAAAGTTATATCTATTCAAAAAACCTTTAAAGGGAATAGGTTTATAGATTATTTTAAAGAAGAAGAATTAAATAGAATCAATCGATTAAGACAAGAGAATATTCCTATATGTCTTGGATTTCATTTTATTAGAGACAGTAAAAGAAGGTTTGATTTTGGAAATGCATGTCAAATTATATGTGATTTAATGACGGCATATGACATTATAGAAGATGACAATATGAATTGTTTAATTCCATTTCCAATAATGGTAAATGACAGGTGGTTTTCTTATGACAAAGAAAATCCAGGAGTTTTAATTAAAGTAATTAATGAATAATGAAATATAGATATTTAAATAGAATATCTTATTCAGCATTATCTTCATTTTCTAAAAAAGGCATTAATGCGTTTCTTCCTGAAAAAGAAGATTCATATGTGCCTTGGTTTGCAGTAGGAGGATTAGTAGACTCTTTACTGACAGGTGATCAAGAAAAAATAATAGAAAATGCAGTGGTCATTAAAGACCCTATTTCTCAACCACAAATAAAAGTTTGTGATTATTTAATTGAAAATAATCTAGAATTAACAAATGAAAACATAATTTTAGCCGCAAGAGCAATTCCTGTTTATAACAATATAAAAGATGAAGAAAAATTATTAGCAAGATTTCAAGATCCATTTCCTTTATATTATAAATGTATAAAGGATAATAAAAAGGTTATATTTAAATCTGATCTTATACTTGCTAGACAGATTGCTGGAGAGATAAGTGGTAATAGATATTATCAACAATTAATACATAACTGTAAAAGAGCGTATCAAGTTAGAATTGAATGGGAATTTGAAGGTGAAGAAATGTTATCAATATTAGACTGTTTATTTATTGATGATACAAATAAACACATATATATTGTAGATATAAAAACCGGCTCTAGAAGACCAGAAATGTTTATAGAACAATTCTCAACATTCGAATACGATATTCAAGCTTCTTTTTATTTAACAGCAATAGAATATTTACAATCAATTGGTAAATTACCAAGTGATTATACATTATCTTTTCATTTTATTTACGCACCAACATTAGGAGAAATTAAATCTGTATTTGTTGACGTATCAGAAAAACGATTAAAAGCTTGTAAAGATAAGTGGGTTAATTTGTTCCATAATTTTGTTGAAGCACGCAATAAAGTTCGACAAAATGGAATAGATATGATTGATTTAGAGAAATCTAATTATAGGATAATGATAGAATGATAGTGGTGAGCAGAGAATTAAGAGAAGAAGAATTTGTAAATAAAAACAAATCTTTCACTTATCTTTATCCTCTACTCAACATAAAAGATAGATTACCGCTAAATACATATTTATTCTTAAATAACGATGACACTATTCGTTATGAATTATATTGTCTGTTCAAATATAGTAAACTAAATGAGGAATTAAAGAAAAACAAGAATTATTTAAGAACCATTAATTTAGGTGATTATGATATTTTTGTTTTTTCTGTTGAAAGATTTATTCCAGAATACGAATATTTTATTATAGGAAAATATAGTAAATTTAGACCTTTACATAAAGAAGTTATTTTATCAAGATTTTCTTTCTTAAGAAACAGTAATTCTTATAAAGCTAGAGAGAAATTTAATACATTATTCGGAATATTATACAAAACAGATATCTTTAAAAAAGAATTAGAACAGAAATATAATAGACAAATAAATGATGATGAAGAATTATCAGAACCTACAGTTTTAAAAAAAGAAACATTTAATTTTTATAATGAGAAAAGATAAGAAAGAAAAAATTATTTTTAAATACTTTAGTCCATATATCCCTCAAAAAGCCAATAAAGGCGACGGAGCGTATGATTTAAAATCAATTGGACTAACTGTATTAATAACAAATTCAGACGATATACAAGTAAAATATAACCTTGGAATTAAAAGTGAATTTCCAGAAGGATATGTTGCACTTGTATTTCCTAGAAGTTCTATATCAAAAACAAGATTACGATTAGCAAATTCAGTTGGATTCATAGATTCTGGATATAGAGGATTTTGGGGGGCTGTTTTTGATTTTAAATATAGTTTTTGGGAGAAAATCAAATATAAACTTCTATATGGAAAACTATGGGCTGAAGTATTAGTTAATGATTCTTTAAAAAAAGAAGAAATATATAATCCCGGAAAACTTGAAAGATGTTGTCAATTCTGTCTAGTAAAACTAGCTGATTTTGACATTGAAATGACTAAAAATTTATCTTCTTCAGAAAGAGGAGAAGGAGGATTTGGAAGCACTGGTAAATAATGACTAGAGAACAAGCGTTTAAGAAAGCCCTGGAATATTATAAGGGCAATGAATTGCCGGCTAATGTTTTTATTGATAAGTATGCTCATCATGATGCTAGTGGAAGATATTTTGAATCCACTCCAAATGAGATGCTTATGAGAGCTGCAAAAGAATTTGCTAGAATAGAACAAACCTACAAACCAAAAGATAGAAAATATAATCTTAATGATGAAAATGTAATATTTTCATTCTTTAAAGATTTTAAATATATAATACCACAAGGAAGTGTTTTAGCTGGTATAGGATTAAAAGATTACACAACACTTTCTAACTGTTTTGTTTTAAAATCTCCATATGATAGTATTGGAGGAATTGTATATTCAGATGCTGAATTAGCAAATGTATATAAACGAAGAGGTGGAGCTGGATTAGACATATCTAATTTAAGACCTAAAGATACAGAAGTACATAACGCTTCTAAAACAACTACTGGCGCTGTTTCATTTATGGAAAGATATTCCAATACAACAAAAGAAATTGGAATGAACGGAAGAAGAGGTATGTAAAAGTGCTTTAGAACTGCGTGAACCCATAAATATGGGGTGTGAGTAAAAACTTGCTAACGGTGAATGCGTTAATTATCAATTAATGAGAATACCGTGCTAAGAATTTGCATAATTAAATATTTTTTCTTAACTTTGCATATGATAAAATAATAATAATAATATGACAAAGAAAGAAGAATTTGTTTTAAATCATTACGAAATTACAAAAGACGGAAGAGTTTTTAGTTCTTTAAATTCAAATAATAATTTTCAAAGAAAAGAATTAAAATTAAGAACAGATAAGGATGGATATTTTGATGTTTGTTTAGTTTATAACGATAAAGGCGATAGAATGCCGTTTAGAGTTCATAGATTAGTAGCTTTAAAATATATTGAAAATCCTAATAATTATCCTGTAATAAATCATAAAGATTTAAATAAACAAAACAATAATGTAGAAAATTTAGAATGGTGCTCAATATCATATAACACACAACATGGATATGATAATTGCGTATATTCTAATATTCGACAAATTAAGGCTATTGAACAAAATGGTAATGAATTAATATTTCCATCTATTAGTCATGCAAGCAGATATTATGGATATAAAAATCCATCAGCAATAAATGCTTTGTTAAAAAAAAATAAACCAATTTCTAAAGGAAATAGAAAAGGGTTGTTATTTATTTATGCAAATTAAAGTGTAACGACTATCGAACGGAATCTTATTACAGTTAATAAGGTATAACCAAGTAGAGTACATTTAAGGTGAAATTCCTTATTTGGAAGCGCGCAGGCGAGAATGAACGTAGTCATTCTTTAAGAGATAGTCTAAATGTAATTAAAAATTACATTTGGCATTAATGCTAACTATCGATGTTAAACATCTGGATATATTTGATTTTGTAAATTCTAAAGTAGATCTTACAAAGATCAATGGAGCTAATATATCAGTTAAAGTAAACAATGAGTTTATTGATGCTGTAAAAAACAATCAAGATTTTTATTTAAGATATCCTGTAGATCTTGATTTATCTAAATTTACAAAAGATTATATTGATGCCCCATATAATCAACTACATTACATAGAAGATCATGAAAATAACAATCGTATATGTTACATTAAAAAGATTAAAGCAAAAGAACTATGGGATAATATAGTACGTAATAACTGGTTGTCTGCAGAGCCAGGGATTATATTTTGGGATAATCAAAATAATTATTCTTTAAGTAATAAATATCCAGGATTTGAAAATGAATCTACCAATCCGTCAATTCACTAGGCGGCATAATAAAGTAATTTATTATGAAAAATTTGCTAAAAACGGTGGACATCCTAAATGGACAATACCGTGCTAATGAGTTATTCATTGTGTAACGACTATAAAATTTTAATATGATAAAAATAACTGATAAAAAAGAGTTGGTAAAACTCTGCTCATTTATTGTAATGGGTGATGGTGGTGTATATTATAATGGTAAAAATTGCTATTTTGTAATGAATATGAAAAAAGAAAATAGCGATTATGTATATTTATGTAAAGATATTCTAGAAAATATCACATCTTGTAGAATTAGTGATAGAAAAGATTATAATACGGATGGATATACTAGAAAAGAACAATTAAGATTAGAAAGTCGTATTCATCCATTTTTCACAGACCTTAGAAATAGAATATATACTGATAAATATAAAGGAATTGATCCTCATGCTTTGAAATTATTAGATTACGAAGCTTTGTCGTTTCTTTATATGTCAGATGGAAGTTTATACAAATATTTAAGACCAGAAATAAATATGAAAAATGAGTCTTATTCAGTTAATCTTAATTTAAAAAGATTATCTTATGGAGATTTGTTTATTCTGAAAAAAGCTCTAAAAGAAAAACTTGATTTAGAATGGAACATAAATCGACATGGTAAATATTTTTATCTTAGATTAAGGAATAAAGATTTAAACAAATTTATGAATGGGATAAGACCATATATTACACCGTCATTTTCATATAAAATTTTAGACGCAAATCTCCTTAATAAGGATGGTGATATAGTCTGTTCTTCTAAGAAATTAGAAGAGTCAAGCAGAAATGACTTGACCGTGTGAAAACACGTAACAATAAAGGTAGTGAGTTATGCATGTCCGCTAATGAAGCCTGCAGGTTAATGGCCATTAATCTATTTAATTTAGTAGATAATCCATTTACCCCAGAAGCACACATAAACAAACAAACATTATTTGATGTATTTTATGTTGCCACATATTTGTGTGATGATCTTGTAGATCTTGATATTGAAAAAATAGATGCTATTATTTCTAAAGTTAAATCAGATGAACAACCGGATTATATTAAACAACCTGAAATAAAGCTCTGGGAGGATATTAGAAAAAAAGCAATAGCAGGAAGACGAATAGGACTTGGATTTACTGCATTAGCAGATATGATTGCTGCATTAAATTTAAAATACGGATCTGAAGAGTCTAAAAAAGCTATAGAAGAAATGATGCATGTAGCTACTAAAGCTATGATATCTGCGTCAACGAATATGGCTATAGAACGTGGTACTTTCCCTGTGTTTGATAGAAAATATGAACATGGACTATATCATGAATTCTTGAAAAAAGACATGCCTAAAACATATGAAAATATGATTAGACATGGAAGAAGAAATATATCTCTTTCTACTGTTGCGCCAGCTGGATCAATTAGCATTTTAGCTGAGACTTCTTCAGGTATAGAACCAGTATTTCAGATGTCTTATAAAAGACGGAAGAAAATAACTGGATCAGATATCCCAAAAACGGCAATTAAAGACGATTCTGGAGACTTTTATGAAGAGTTTGATGTAGTACATCCAAAATTAAAAATGTGGTCTGAAATCGCAAAAGAAAGCGATTATACGAAGTCTCCATATTATGGATCTCTCGCATCTGATATTAATTATAAAGACAGGATTGAAATTCAATCTATAGTACAAAAATATATTACACATTCTATTTCTTCAACGGTTAATTTACCAAAAGAAACTAAAGAAGATGTTATATCTAACATATATCTTTTAGCGGCAGAAAAAGGATTGAAAGGTATAACAGTATATCGTGATGGATCTCGATCTGGGATTCTAGTTTCAGATACTAAAAAACAATCTAAATCGTATAAGAGACCAAAGGAATTACCCTGTGAAGTATTGAGATTTAATAATGATGATGAGAATTGGATCGCTTATATAGGATTTAGAGATGGAAAACCATATGAAATATTCTGTGGAAAATCAGAAGATTCATTTAATATTCCAAAATATGTAAAAGATGGTTTTATTATAAAAGAAAAATCAAATGGAATTTCTAATTATAAATTCAAATACAAAGATAAACATGGATATAATATAATAATTGAAGGATTAAATAGATGTTTTAATCCGGAATATTGGAATTATGCTATATTTGTTAGTTTATCTTTAAGAGAACATATTCCTATTACCACTATAGTTAATCAAGTTTCTAAATTAAAACTAAAAGATGATTATATAGGAACTTGGAAAAATGGAATGGTAAGGATATTATCTCATCTTATTCCTGATGGTAAAATAGAAGGAGATAAATGTCCTGATTGTAAGCAAGAGTCGTTAATACGAGAATCAGGCTGTATAAGGTGTTCTAATTGTGGATGGTCAAAATGTGGATAAATAAAATGGAAAAAGAAGGAATAGATTTATTGAAAGAATGTTTAAATTATATAGATTATACAAGATTTGAATTTGGAGAAGATTTAGATGAAACTAATCTAGAAAAAAGAATAAATTTATTTTTAAAGAAATATAAAAATATTAATATTAAATGAGTAGAAATATTATAAGAAATATTTCTAAATTCAGTAATGCAGAGGAGATTCTAGATAAATGTCTAGATCTCCTTTGTATTAATGATACAGAAATACAAATTAAACAATCTTCTTTAATCAATAATAAATATTCATCTTTTATGGGAATTATACAAAAATGTCCATATGGAGATAATATTTACGAGCTTATTTTAGACGCCGATATGGATGATGACAAATTAATGAAAAATGTTATATTGCATGAATGTTGTCATCTTAAGCAAATGGTTGAAGGAAGATTAATTGTAAATACAGAAGAAAACACTGTAATATTTGAAGGAAAAGAATATCCTTATTATGGTTATTCTCAATATACTCCATGGGAAGAAGAAGCTTTTGAATTACAAAGAAAATTAATTAAAAATATATAAGTTATGTTTAAATTTTTTAAAAATATATTTAAGAAGAATAATTGTAAATATAAGTTGTTTTGGATAAATGATTATTCGTTTAAATGTAAAGAAGACATATTAAATGAAACGAATTCTATTTTTACATTATATTCAAATGTAAGTAAACATAAATTATATACTATTAAAAAAATTGATAATAGATTTTATTTTGTAATAGATGATCAATGTTTAATTAATATTCCGATTAACAAAATTTCTGTAACTAATGAATAATATAAAAATAGTGAAACTATATGCAGATTGGTGTGCTCCTTGTAAAATTCTGCATAAAATGATGAGTGATAATAATATTAAATTTGAAAATATAGATGTAGCTACAGAAAAAGGAATTGAATTATCTTCTAGGCATAATATTAAAAATATTCCTGCTATATTAATATTTGATGATAATGGGAAGTTTCTTAGAAAGAAAATAGGATTACCAAAAGACATTAAAGAATTAAATAGTTTTTTATATGAAATTAATTAAACCTTCATTTCAAATTATTCCACAAGAAGATTTAATGAAACATATTGAATTATGTGGTAGGGTTTGTTATTCTCCAGATACTGAAGTGTTAACAGATAACGGGTGGAAAAGAATTGACAATTTATTCGCAACTGATAAAGTAGTATCATATAATCCTGCTGATAATACTATTATCTATGATAATCCTAATTTAGTGATAAAAAATTACGAGGATGATATGATTGAAATTGACCATCCTCAAATAAAATTGTGTGTTACAAAAGATCATAGAATTTATCAATCTGTTCCAGAAAAAAGAAACTATACTTTTTTAACAGCATCTCAATTAGCCGGTATTGAAAGAATTCCTCATTCTAGACAACGTAAGTTTAGAATACCTAAATATTTTAATGGTGTAAAAAGAAATGTAAATATTAATATTCCTTCTATAGTATATTCCAAAGAAATAAAACATGGCTATAGAAAATCTTCTATAGTAACTACTAATATACCTTGCACTATAGATTTCATGGTAATAGCAGGGGCTTTTATATCTGAAGGACATACATTTCACGGAGAAACTTATGGGTCCGGAAGTTATTGTCAAATAACTCAAAATGAAAATTCTAAATTATATAATAAGGTAATTACATCTCTATCCAATTTAGGTTGGAATTATAAAGTATATAGCGACCCAAGAAAACCTAAAATTAAATGGATAAGATTTGGAAATAATCAGTGCTGGGTAAAAGCTTTTGATGATTTATTTGGGAGAGGAAGTAAAAACAAACATTTTCCAATTTGGTTTAGAACATTACCTGATTATTTATTAAAAGAGCTTATAGATGCTTTATATTTAGGTGATGGAAGTCATAATAAAACACGAAATGAAAAGTATTTGTCAATATCTAAGAGATTATTAGAAGAAGTACAGGAAGCATTTATATTATTAGGTAAAAATGGAACTGTAAGTCATGATATTAATTACTCTCAAAAATGTTATTTTGAAGAATCACATAGAGATTCTTGGATAATATCAAGAAAAAAACATATAAACATTATTCCTTATAAAGGGAAAGTATATTGTACATCTACTAAATCTGGCATTATTTGTATAAGATATCAAGGTAAAACTTGTTGGTGTGGAAATTGCTATAAATCAGAAAATAAAATCACTGATAATTCAGCAGAGAAATTTGTAAATTCGTTAATTAAATCAGGCCATCACTCCGTATTGGAACATGGTACTGTGTATTTAAAAACAGTTAGATATATCGATAAACGTGGTCAAGAATTAGGCGATAAACTAGGTTTAACTGAATCTGATTTTTCTGTACCAGGTAAACCTGGATATAAATATGATAATAAACATTATTATTTTAAATATAAAGATAATCCATATTCTAAACTAGTAGATAAATCTGTAGATGGTATTGATATACACTATATAACAACTAATTATAGAGTATTAATAGAAAATGGATGGCTGGACGATTTAAAATTTCAATGCGAACCTACAGAGTATCATGAGAAAAGAGTTACTGTTAAATTCATATGTGATAGAGTTACAGGAGAATCTTTTCTAAGACACAGGGCTATTGATGAAGACCACCCTACTATTGAAGGAGAAGTAACCAGAGAAATGGAAAAAGATATAGATTCTTTTGCTCGCGAATCTACAAGATATTGCAATTATACTAAAGACAAATTTAATGGAGAATTCACAATTATTACACCCCCAGAATTTTATGATAATGATATAGAATCAGATATACATAATTGGGGAACTTGTGATGATGCAGCTTTTAGAAGAATGTGTTATTTTATAAGTGAAGGACAAGATTCTAATTTTAATATATTTGACACTTGGTATTTTGCAAATCTTGCTACTCAATGGTCTTATAATAGACTTATAGAATTAGGTTGGAGACCACAACAAGCAAGAAGAATAATCCCATTAGATATTAAATCTCCTCTTGTTATGACAGCTTTTGTTGAAGATTGGAAACATTTCTTCGATTTAAGATGTGCTCCATCAGCTCATCCTCAAGCAAGAGAATTGGCTATTCCTCTTGAAGAAGAATTTAAATCTTTAAATTTTATATGATATGCCTAATTTTGAATATCTAGATTTTGCTATTAATCATTATTTCACAAATGAACACATAAACACCTATTCTTGGTCTTATTCTACTTCAACAACTAATGCAATTAATACAACAATGCCTAATACTACTGTTTTAGAAAACTCAGAAGAAACTGCATCTTCTTTATCTGCACGACAAAGGATGGAAAGGATGACTGACACACCAGTTATGCCAGAACCTCAGGATTTTTCTTCTGCCGCTGAATATGATAGGGCAATGAGAAGATATCTTTCCGAATACGGCTCTATAACTGAACGGCAGATTATTAAAGAGAAAAATATTAATACATCAAAAGAACTATTATCTTTTATTAAATTTGTAAAAGATCAATTAAAAAACAATGTCAATAAAAGCAGTCCTGATGGACTAAATCTTATTGAAGATCTTTTGTCAGAAGACAAAATGAAAGAAATAGTAGATAATTATTTTTGTTAATGAGTAAATATATAGATGCAAAAGTTACTGTATGGTGTAGATATAATTTAGATGATAAAGCAGATTTATCTATTATTGAAGACAAAATCAAAAATGGACATTCTGTTATAGAAGCAATAGATGAACAAAATGCTCTTTTTGATTCTGAATATTTATTTGACACGGAAGAACCAGTACGAAATATTTTAGGAGAAAATATTTATGAAATATACGAGAATGATAAATTAGTTAGTGAATCTAATATAGTTTAAATAAAATAATAAAGGGGAGAATCCGAAATGGAAACTCCCCCTTTTTTTACAATATATACTATTTGATGTTATTAATATGTCTTTTCATAGAACTTCAATCTATCTTGAACATAATTCTCATCTTTAAAAAACTTTATAAACGAAGCATATGGTATCAAATCGGCGGTTCTATGAATTAATTTTAAATCGCCTTTATGCTCTCCATTTTGATACCTTCCTTTAACAACTTCTCCGTTAACAATTAATTCAGTAGCTGTCCAAAAAGCCGTATTCACCCAATTACTTATTAATTGTATTGTTCTAACAGAAGCAGCTGGATTACTAAAGAACTGTAAAAATTCTCCAGGATTCCACACGAACATCACTTCGTTTTGCATCCTTCTAACAAGTAAAGTAAGTCTATCAATATATTCTTCGTTAGGCTCTTCTTCTTTTAATATTCCAAGTATTAATACAGCAAAGAACAGTGATGCATTTATAGCTGAATAATATAGCATTCTAGCCACGTTTGATTGTTGATGATCTGTCAAGCGATTCCATGAAGCTTCATTTGTTATTTCTCTTTTAATTTTAGCTGTATCTTTATTAATTTTATTCAATAATTTAATTACAGGATTCTTTATTAAAAGATGATTGCTTGGTCTGCTAAGATACCACAATAACACAGTAGGTAATGTTCCCATTTCAGGCCTTCCTGTCCACGGATTAAAATATTTACCTCCATGTAATTCTGGATTATTCATATCTTTAAGTAAAGTAGTAATTCCACCATACATTCTTCTTAGATATTCATCCATGAACATTCGATATTGGAAAACAGGTCTAATCCATGCATTTCTTTTTCCTAATGGAGAACTGAAATTATTATACATACCTTGTGTCTTAAACATGATATCTTCTACATATCTAGACAAAGAATTTTTCAATATATCCTCCTTACTTCCTGCCCATAATATATTTCCAGCTTGTTGATTGTCCTTATATTTACTTAAATTCTGGCTTAAATAAAGAGTGTCTAAATCCTTTTTAAAAGCTAGTTTGCCATCTTTTACATACATTATATCTAATAAAGATTGAGCTTTGTTTCTATCTTTTACGACATTACCATCTTTATCAAGATATTCTCCATTTTTATTAGTTATTTTTATACCTTGTATAATAGCTATTGCCAATGGAGCTTGTGTCATAAATTCGGATTGTCTAGTTATTTCATTAATCCATCTAAAAGGATTTAAAATAAGTTCTTGAAATTTATTTTCGTATTTAGATTCGAAATTAAACTTTTCGTTAAACGCTCCTTGTATGTTGAGTTCTCTAAATAACACTCCTAAAAAGCTGTTATCTACAAGATCAAACGACGTAGCATAATATTGTTTAAGAAAACCAACGGTTTTAGCTGTTGCCAATCTAGAGTCTTTAAAAGTAAAATATTCTTCACCAAATACTTCCATAAAGTTTTGATGAGTACCAACCAATAAGTTGGCAGATGCAGATAGTAAGTTACCTACATATCCAGTTAGAGCTGTAATACCGGTTAGTTTATTTAAAACATTATCTATAGCTTCTATACCGGTTGATTTAACTTGAATGCCATAAATATGAGCATCCATCATAGCATCTATTACTTTATTTACATTAGGCACTTCGTCTTTTGATTTAAACACTTTTTGCACATATCCACCAAATCTTGTTTTTGTTACAACATCTTTTAATCCTCTTTTTTTATGTACGTTTCTAGAATTTATAACGCCAGTTATTGTTTCTAATTCATCCTTTACATCAGCTCTATTTCTATATCTATTAACAGCCATAGATTCTAATGCATAAAGATTTAATAAATCAAAGCTCTGTTGAACACCGTCTTCTAATGGATATAAATAATTTCTTCTAATTCTCTTTACAGGCTCTCCATTAATATCAACATCAAATGTAACTGCAATGCCTTCTGCTCTTTCAGATTCTTGTATTTTAGTTAGCTCACTCCATGTTTGTTCTGCTAGGTTTTTAGCTCCTCTATTTTTTAATATTTCTAATTTAGAAGCTTCTATTTTAGGAAGAACCACTTCATCCATAAGAAAGTTAACTATAGCATCATCTTTAATACGGATTATTTTAGATACTCCTGTTTGTTGATCTTGTGTTGTAACTTTATATATTTTTGATTTGTGAGATAGATTTTGTAATGAATATGGAAGTCTTTGCTCCATATCAAATAATCCTTTAGAGACCATATAAACAGCCTTAAATCGTTTATAATTGCTTACAATATCTAAGTCTAAAAGATCTTTATATTTTTCTATTAAATTAGATTTACCTTTATTATAATATTCTTCTATAGCATCAGCAGCTTCTATTAATAATTTTTTATAATTATTTAATTCTTTCTCTAATTTTGAAACTTCTTTATATAAATCACTTTTTGAGTTTATTTTATCTTTTGCTTCTTGTAATTTTTGTTTTAATAGATTGAGTTCTTGCTGTGCAACATCATACTTTTTCTTATATTCAGTTCTTTCTTCTACTGTATCAACTTTATTGATAAGATTTCTTGTAACTGAAATTATTCCTTCTTGAGCATAAATTTGAGCTTCTATATCTTGAATTAAAGGATCTTTTTCATAAAGTTCATCTAATTCAGTTTTTAGAATCTTTAATCTATCCCTTAATTCATTATATTTATTTGTGGTTTCTTCTTTAAAAATAGGCTTAATTACATATATTGTTCTTTCATTACCTTCTCCATCTAAATACTTTCTTTCAGCTATGATATCTTTAAAGTTAGATAATCCTAAACCAGCTTCATCAAATGCTTTTTGAAGATCTAACAAACCTCCTTTTTTGTTCATATCTTCCATATACTGAGTTCTGGTTTTTTGCTCAGTCATGGCCAATAAATTAAATACCATTTGTGAAGCGGTGTCACTTATTCTTCCCTGTTGAGATAAGAACGCATGAACTTGAGAAATATCATCGATTTCAGTTACTTCTTGTTCTGATTTTTTAAATATATATTCTATTTTTTCAGGAGTATCTTTAGCGGCTTCATCAATAGCTTTTTTCCATAAAGCATGTTTTTCAATTGATTTGTTATATTTGTCTTTGGCTTTTTTCTCAGACATAGTTTCTAGATCTTTATGATATTGATCTTCGGCCTCTTTCTTTAATTTATCAAATACTAAGCTTTGCCATCTGGCTTGAGCTTCAGCATTATTACTTGCTAATAATGCAATTGTAGTCTCTCTAATCATATGATCAAGCTCAGAGTCAACTCCTTTTTTGTTTTTTTCTACATTTTCTATTTTAATTAACATGTCATTTAATAGAGAATCTAAAGAATTTAAATAAACTATAGCTTCTTTATTATCTTCATATTTATTTAATTGCTCTGACACGTTAGTTCTTAAAATAGAAATAGATTCTTTTATTTCATTTAGATTAGTATATAAGGAAAGCAAATGCTGTTGTTTAGATAATATAGATAATTGTTCGGCTGGAATAAGGCCTGATTCATTGTTTCTAACATAATCGATAGCCTTAATTATACCGCCATTTTTATGTCCTAATTTTTCCTTAAGTCTTTTAGAACTACGTTTAATTTGATTAACAATAGTTCCTACTTTACTTTCAGACAATTCTATTGCACTTCCAAATGCTCTTAGTCTATCTGATAACTCATATACCTTTTGTTCTGTAAGTTGATTAATTAAAGTGTCTATATCAGCAATATCTCCTTCAAGCTCATTAACTCTATCTAAATAATATTGTCTTTTAGAAAAGTCTTGAACTTTATTATATAAAGAATTAAATTTAGCGATATCTTGACGATATTTTGTCTTTAAATCAATCAGTTTAGGAACAGAAGCGCCAAAAAGATATTCTAATCTCTTTTTATCTTTACCAGTTACTTGAGATACGTTTTCAATATCAATATCTTTAACAACTGCATCATCAAATCTTTCGCTAAAAAACTTTACTTTAGTTTCTAATGAATTAGCTTTTTCTTTTATAATATTTTCATCAAGAACAATATCACTATTAAACACAGAACCTTCTGTAGCTAATCCATCTCTTCTTAAAGAATCATTTAAATTCTGTAACGTTGTATATCCGGCAAAAGAGGCATAATAATATTTTCTTCCTGATTCAGATCCTTTTCTAACGGTTATATATGGATTATTATCTATTTTTTCTTTTGTTATGTTATTTCCACCAATAGAAGCAAAAGAAGAGGGTATTGGATTGATTACCAATACCTCTCTAGTTTCTCCTTTTGCATTTGTTATTTCCATTTTAAAATGAGATGTTTGATGCATAACATTATATCCATTAAGTTTTGTTACATCAATTTTACCATCAGTTAAAATAGAATCATATACAGTATCTACTGGCGCGTAAACAGACTCTAAATCTTGTTGACCAGTTATAGCATATCTTGTTATTACTACATCTTCAGATGTTTGACTTGCTAATTCTTTCCATTTAGTAGTGTTTACTGCACAATATTTTGCACTCATATTATTTATTAATTACAATTATCTTTATAAGTTTCAACAGCGTTTTCTTCTGTTATAATATCTTTAGTTCTAATATCTCTTAAAATATCTATGATTTCATTCATATCTACAATATCCTTTTGTTTCATATTAACTTCATTTTGAATTCCGTCAATATTATCAATTACATATTGTTTGATTTCATCTTTTGTTTTTCCTATTTCAGGTATGTGATAATATACTTTATTTTCTCTAAATACAGATCTATCTTCATAATTATATTCTTTTAAATCAAAGGCTCCATCTTTTATGCCTTGTTTATCTGTTTTAATATAATAGAATGATAATCTTGGTTTGCCTTCAGAATCCTCATATTTTTTAAATCCAATTAATTCATATAATTCTGTAGAGCCATTTACATTAGTTTTAATATATTTAGAAACAGATGTTAAGGAAGAATAAACTCCTTCGTAATAAGTTAAATCAAACTTAGCTGCATTATTGCTAGAAACGACGAAATCAGAAACCTTAATTACGTTGGTCATTTTCTTTTCATTAATTTCTGGGGCAACCTCAATTCCTTGAGCAAAATTTTCTTTTGCAAAAAACGGAACTTTTACATCTCCATTTTTAATAGCGGTAACGATAGCGCTTTGCATATTTACATTAACAGCAGATGAGAATATTTTATCTAATTTCTCTGTATATCCAATAGCTTTATAAAAGTCCATTGGAATATATTCCTTTAATGAAAATGGAGAGAATTTACCATTAGATGTAAGTAAGGCTTGAATAGCTAAATCTTTACCAAATTTACGAATTAATTGATTTTCTTCTTTAGTCATGTTGCTATTTTTAAAGAATATTAATTGCCTCATTCCTTGAACTAATTCATCTTTACTTATTTTATCGGCTCTAGAAGATAATAATTCAAATCTATAAATTGTTGGATGTGATTTATGTTTAAAGCCCCATTCATCTATCTTCCATTTTGCGCCATAACCATTAGGAGCTATATTTGAAATAATAGGATTAGATATTTGATGTTGTCTAAACAATTCTAATACTTTTAAATGATCATCAAAAATTGTATTTTGATTACTCATTGACTGTTTAATATAAAAACTAAAATCACTTCCAGTTTTTAATCCAAATCCAGTCATTAAAGTATGTAGTTTTATTATATCATAAATAGCTTTTATTTCTTTACTATTATTAATATTATGCCCAGTTATTTTTCTGTACTGCTCTGACAAAACTTGAACCATTTCTGTTTCAAATTCAGGATAAAAAGATTTAAATACATTTAATATATCTCTTTGTGCGTACAATGAAAATATAGCTTCAAATTTAGCAGATCCATCTTCTGTAAAGAAATAATCTTCTGGTTTGTATATTTGAGAATCTTCGTTATAAATGTTTATAAACGAATTATAATTTAATATACTAGTAATTAATGAATATGGTTCTTTGTTTGTTATATTAGTTTTAGTTCCTAAAATAAACTTAGAATCAACATCTCCTATTATATCTAATTTGACGATATTTTCTAAAACAGCTAATTGTAAAGCGGCATATTCAATTGATTTAAAGTACTTGTCAAGATCCTTAAACTCTTTCGTGTTCGTTTCTCCTTTAATCTTTAAAGATTCGTATTTATTTCTTTGAATAGAAACCGCCTTTAATGGCAAATATGTACTATTAGATAGTAATTGTTCAGAATATTGTTTTACTAATTCTCTTCCGCGTTGCTTATTAAATTGCTCTTCCGAAATAGTTTCTTTAAATATTCTTTTCTTGACAAGATCTTGTAATGCTGCATCACCAGCTTCTACTATATTACCAGCTGCTACTAAATTAGATTTCTCTTGAGAATAATACTGCATTGCTTTTTGAGTAAATAAACAACATACTAGCTCAGGATTTAATGTATGAGCTAATGATGCAGTCCAAATATTTGTAGTATTACTATTAATATTTATTTTAGGCAATATCATTGATTTCATATTGTCAGCAGTTAAGTTTGTTTCTTCAGACAATATAACTGCCAATTCAAATATCTTGCCAAGAATATCACGACTTTCTCTATAGGCTAATTTAGTAAATTTTTCGTTTTCACCAAACTTCTCAGCAAATGGAACATTACCTTTGTAAGCTATAGATTCGTGAACCATTGACATAAGAGATTTACGCATTACAACTAATCTGCCTAATAATTCTTTAGCTTGCATTGCAGATTCTTCAACTTCAATTTGGTGAAGAAGAGTAAACATATTAAACTCGCTATTTCTAGAAGAATAAATAGGTTCTTTATATACTGCTTCATTTGACATTTGAAGCATAGTTGGTAAGAATTGAACATCTCCTTTGGTATATTCAGAAAGATTCTTAGGAGCCTCTTTAAAGCCGTTAAAAATGATATCTTCTTTTATAGATGTATCAATACTTCTTTTAAAATATTCTTCCCTAATTCTTTCATCCATTCCTAATTGAATGAATGTCTGTAGAATATAGTTAGATAATTGTTTTTGTGTTGCTTTCTCTCCGAATCTAGGAGTGATTAATTGTAATTCCCCATTTTTTAATTTAACATAAGGGAATATTGTGTAGAGTTTATCTATCGTAAATACCAATATTTTCATATTGGAGTAGACTATATCTTCATGAATTATCATGTAGGGCGCTATTTCGTATATTATATTCTATTAATAGTTTCAATACGTAGTCGTTGAACCTTCATTAATCATTTAAATTAATACTTGGCTGCTGATTACCCAATTCGTTTTATTTTTAAACGTTCAAGCTTATCCTTTCAAATTACTTTGTAGTTAAAACGACTCTAAGGGACTTCCAGCAATTCACCCTATTTTACTTCGACATAGATCGTCTATCGAAGTCAGAACCTGTAAGCCTAGTCATGTCTAAGTAAGAGATTATTGTATCCCCCATAGACTGAGGTAATATACCGACTATTTCCATTACATTATTAGACGCAACAGCTTGGTTTGGAATACGAGAAGCTAAGACCCTTCTTAGTTCTGGTTTATTCTCCATCATAGCCATTATTGTTTCATCTGTTGCATTCGCTAGTTCTGGTATTTGATTTCTAATATAATTAGTAGAACATAAACATTCAAATGGCGTTACTATTTGTTTGCCATTTTTATTTCGTATTTCATATGATTTCTTCTGAACTCCATTAAATCCATTTTTAAAGAATTTAACTCCCTTTTCTTCTAATTGAGATTCATTACCTTTCTTGAAATAATATTGACCATTAGAAGTTTCTCCTACTAAATTTCCAAATTGAGCAGCTATATTATTTGGGGCTAAGAATCCCCATTGAGGAGATTGTATTAGCTGTCCACCTAACATCTGAACTGTATTAACAGCTTTTCTTGCAGTGGAAGACAACTTATTTAATATTATGTTCTGTAATGGAACAATAGACATTAATGGCGTTCCGCTTTCAATTGCATCTATAATATCTTGTGTTGTATTTTCATCAATAAGATACTTTTTAGCAAATTCTCTTTGTTTTTCAGCAAAGTTTTCTTTCGCAATTACTTCTCCATTTTCATCAACAACTAATCCAAGTTCATTATATATCTTTTTAACTTGAAGATCTCTTAGTTGTTCTATTGCTGTTGTAAGATTATCTTTAACAGTTAATGCATCAACTGATTTATATGATCTTGTTTTTCTATCATATATATTTACTGTTGTTCCAGGCTCAAGTATTGTCATCATATTTTCAACAATACCACGCGGCAAGTCCATCTCATGAACTCCATGTTCTGGTGTTGCAGTATGTTCTATAAAGAATCCACCATCAACATCAAAAGAAGCCTCTAATAACTGTTCTCTGTATATAGAATTTTTAGGATCTAAGAAATCAATTATATCATATTTATTTCCACTGAAATCATTAGAGATATCTATTGCATCATGAATACCAACTTTAATATTAGATGACGGCAATATCATTCTAATTCCTGTATTCTCCATTGTATTATACAATTTAGTTAATACAGGAAGACTAGTATTCTTACCAAGCCAAGGAGTTAGGATAGTCCAAGCGTTTTTCATTAACAGAGGACCGCTTGTTTCAAGATTAAAAAAGAATGGTTTGATTGGTTGAAATAAGAATTTCATTTCATTATCGCTAACTTCTTCTCCTTTTCTTAATCTTTTTATAATATCTTTCTCTCTCTTTGTAAGTTTTCCTATCCTTTCTCTAAATTTGATAGCTTCTAAATAATGAATATATCCACCGCCATCTGTTGCATCTGTGTCTTTTCCCATTTCAGATTGATAAACAACATCATTAACTATTAATACTTTTACTTTAGAGCTTTCTCCATTTGGGAAATATGGTCTTATACCAGAAGATGATAATGCATATATTCGTTTAAAATAATCTACAGATACATTGGCTCCTTGATTTTGTTCTCTAGAAAGAATTGCATTATCTTTATTAACATTTTTGTAATATTCAACACCTCCTCCATATAAATAAGATCTTTCTATTTGATCTAATTTATATTTCATTGATGCTGCTACCATATATATTCTTCTTAGTTGGTCTTGATCTTTTTCTTTTGTGATTTCAGATAATTTTTCTAATATTTCATTAGATGTTTTAATAGTTTTATTAGGAACTAAATATTCTTCTATTTGTCTGAGTTCAGAATTTAGTTCTCTATTTAATCTATCTTGAACAAATTTACTAGATCTAAATCTATTTAAATAAGATGTGATATTATCATAATCTTTAGGTTTATAACATCCATGATCTTTATCTTTTTCAAATAAGTCGGGATCTTCTAATGCGGTTGTATTATAAAAGAAATTAGAGAATGCATTACCTAGAAATTTTATGTCTGTTAATCCAAGATCTATAGCTTCTTGTAAAGTATTAGTTTTAATTATAAGATTACCTTTTTTACCAATTACTTTTACAAATCCTTTTAATCTAGCTGGTTCTGTTGATTGCTTTAATCCTAATGAAGTTCCTTCTTTTTTAGTTAAATAGACAATTTTATCTCCTACAATATAAGGATATTGTTTTGAAGTAGTCTTGCCCATAACATTGTTTGTTGTTTCATTAGGATCATTTAACTTTTCATAAGCACCAATAAGTCTTAAGACCTCAGCTTCAGCATAATTTAATGTTCTCTTAAAAAAGTTAGTGTTTCTTAAATCTGCTGTCTTTCCTTCTTTAATTAATTTAATAGCATCATTTAATTCAACAATAAAAGAATTGCCTCCATTATCGTCTAACAATGTGTTTTCTTCTCCTAAACTTACATTGTTTACAGATTTATCAGCAGCATTTGGATATGTAGCAAAATTCCTGCCATCTTTTAAATAGTTTAATGTTAAAGATAATTGGTTTGTTGCAAATTCAGATCCTGTTCTATTTTTACGAGTTTTATAATCTTCTGTACCACTATCGTTTTTAACTTTATCTTGTAAAACAGTGATTGTTTTTATTGTTCTAGCTTTAGCATCTCGTGCAATTTTATTTAATCTACTAATAGCCGCATATGATTTGGCCCAAAGAAACTTGCTTGATTCTCTAATACCAGATATGAGTCCTAAATACTTTTTTTGAGCGTTAGATGGTTTATTAATTAACTGATCTAAGAATCTCTTAGAATACGATGCATTAGCCTTAGAATAAACCTTACCATTTGGTCCAATTAACATATTGTCTGATTGTTCTCTAGATACTTTTAGATATTTATTCATTATAACACTAAAAATACCAGGACCAAAATCAGATATTTCTGTTACATTAGCTTGATTATTAAAGAACATTGCGGTAAATTGTTCAAGTATTTCTCTCAGATACCTTGCAACGACTGTATTAGATTCATTACTAATAACAGATTTCCCTTTTAGATTTTCATTAATAACATTGTATATAGAAATGGGAGTTATTTCCGTATCCATTATAATATTTAATACTTGAGATACTTTATAAACATCCTCAACAGTTCCAGTTAACTCAGCAGCTATTTTATTTAATCTTTCTCTATAAGAATTAATTGTTTTTAATTTTAATTCTTTATTAGATGAAACAAATCTAGATCTAAATATATTCGCTAGTTTCTTACCGAAAATAGTCTTAATCCTATTGTATTTATTTGTTTCTACAATATCAATGCTAGAATCGCCATCTTCAAAAGATGTATCATCTTTATAAATATCTATGTAATTAATATTTTCTAGATATAAAGATGTTACAAATTTGCTTTTAGCAATTTTATCATTTCCAAATTCATTTAACATATCTAAAATATTATTAAATGTTGGATCTATTTTTGCTAACTCAGCAATTCTATCTTTTAATTTATCATATACATCTGTATTTCCTCTTTCTCCAGAAACATCAGAATATGTTTTTACTTGAGCAAAATCTTCTATAATAATTCTTAATAGATTCTGCATATCTGCATACATTTTAAATCCTGTTTCTGGATTTACTGCATCATAAGATATTATTTTACCGTCTTTAATATCAAATGTCTTTTTTGCAATAGAAGCTAATCTAGCTGCTATAAATGGATCTATTCTTGGTTTTTCTTCGCCTCTTATTCTATCAAACTTCTTTCCTTCAGCGTTTTCTATTTCAAAAGCATCTTCTAGATTTGTTATATCATTTTGAATATCTTCCTCAGTTGTTTCTATCTTTTTTAATTCATCAAATGAATTCCAAAAAGCAACTAATTCAGCGCTAAGAGATTGTTTATTAAAAGCAATATCTTGCTCTTGAATATATTCTTTTACATTTTCATCATCTGCTTGAAACACAGATTCTGATTCTTCTGATTCTAATTGGTTTTGTCTTTCTTTTAAAATTTTATTTCTTATTTCTTCATTTAAATAAGAAGCATTAATAGATTCTATTCCGGTGTTATTAATTGCCTTAGCTAATTTAGTAAGTAGTGATAAATCTTTAGAATTTAAAGCTTCATTTATTACTTCTAAATCTTTTCTAAAATTATCAACAATAGATTCATCAACAGATCCATCTTCTTTAAGCTTAAAACCTGTCTCTAGTGGATTTTCTTCATATTGCTGAAGTCTTTCATCCATTTCATTATAAAGTTGCTCTAATGCATCTTCTAACGCCTCAAATGGAGTTTCTTGGTATTCATATCTTAATTGGAAATAAATATCCTTAGCTCTATCCAAATAGCTATTCATTCTATAAGTTGGAATCATATAATCAACTTTAGAATATTCTTTTGTCATATTTCCAATTCTAACAGTAATGAAACTATCGTTAGAATCTATAAAAACAGAAGCGACAGACGCATCTGATGACACGTCTGGCACTTCATTTTTATTTTCTTGAATATTTTCTTCTACTGTAGATAAAATATCCTCAACTGAAAGTATAGCTTCACTATTTGTTTTAGCTATGATATTAAAATCAGATAGTATTTTGATTGCTACGTCTAACGAAAGATCTCCGTTAGTATCAGAATCTCCCAATATTCTTGATACCTCAGCCTTAATCTGATTGGCCGCTATGGACGCCCCTCCTTTTTTTAATACTATACAATTACTCATTTTCTAATGTTTAAATTCTTTAATTTGTTTCTACGCGCTTGTCTAGTTTCGCTAATGTTTGTACTTTTAGACTTTGATTGATGAGATACTCCTCCTGATTGACTAGGACAGGATACTTCTTTTTGCTCTTCTTCTATATTTGTTTGTTCTATAGATTTAGTTTCTACAACAGTAGGAGCTTTAATAGTCGGATCTCCATTTTGTTGTTTAGATGTTTTTACTTTATTTTTGCTATTAGTTTTCTCTTTCTCTATAATATCAAAAGAATATGTAAAATCTACCTGTGTAGAGAATAACATTCTTTTCCCTTTTTGAGTCATATCAGGATAAGAAAGATTATCTAATGAATAATCATCAGGATGCTCTAATATATATTTTAAATCTAAAGGAACTTTAATATGAGAAGTGACTAATATATCAAATAATCTCTTGTTTGTTAATAGTGCTTTTGGATTGCTTTGTATATTCTCTATTATTATAGGACTTTGGTTTTCTCCTTCTGGTAGATAAGATAAATTTATTCCTTTATCGGTATATTCTATTTCAATAGGTACAAACTGACCAGAACCAATACTTCTACGTTTTCGTTCTTGTTCAGTCATTCTTTTTACACTATTAGATAAAACAGAAATATCTCCAAATTTAGTTTTCCTTAATAATGCTCTAGACTTATCTTGAATACTATCATAAAAATCTGTATAATCAACATCTAAAACAATAGACTTATCTTTTAATGATTCATTAAACGAATCTATATCACTTCTAGTTATTTCTATACCATGAATTTTAATAGGTTTGCTTTTAGATGCTTCATATAATTTCAATATATCTTCATTTTTCAATAAAGAAATTAAAGATAATACAGCCTCTTTTTCAGATAGTTTTCTACCTTGAACTTCTATGCTGTGTTTTTGATTCTCAATATTGAAGTTTAAGAACACATGTCCTGTTGTAAAATATTGGTTGTTTTTAAATCCAGAAAAAGGAATGGTTTCATTTGTAGATGGAGAATATTCAGAATATCCAGTTTCACTATTCTTGTCATACGTAATAATAGAAGTAGTGCTCTTGTCTAATAACGACTTAGAAACATCTGATACTTTAGTCTTAGGACTTGTAACGTTTTTGGACTTTACTCTTTGAGTACTAAAACTTATTGGATTTACATCTATTTCAAAGTTAGGATCTATATTCTGCTTATACCAAAGAGCTTTAACTAATTCCTTTCTAATATTAATTCTTTCAATGTTTTTACCATCTATAACTTCATAAGAGTTTTGTACTCTTACAGTTGATGATATTTTACCATCTGTATAAGTAATATTAAATGGAAATTCCATTAATGCTTTTAATTTAGCATCCTTATCCCTATCTGATAAAAACATTTCTAAATATTCACTGAATTTATCAACAGAAACTATATCACTATCATTAATTAAATCAGCTAATTCTTTAATATTTCTATCTTTACTATCATAAACCTCTTCGTAATATCCAACTTGAAAATTTCCCCTATTAATACCTTTATTTAAAATATTACTCCAGAAACTAAATATTTCTTCATAATAACTTCTTGTATCTGCTGGCAAATCTTCTATATTAAAATTATCTGAAGGCACCTCTATTTTAGGATTTGAATACGCATTTATAGATGGAACTAATTCAAATTCTCTTATTATTAATCCATTTTGTTTTGGATTCATCAACGAAGAAACATCTATATTATTATCTTCAAAATACTGAGCAATGTCTTCGGGTCTTAATATTTCAACTTGATTCGTTTTATTATTCTCAAGTCGTACTTCAACAGATCCGCTAGTATTTGGGTCTTTTTGTATTGGATATACAGTATAATCTTCTCCTAAATTTACCCTGTAGTTCGTTTGTATCGGATTTACGGCACTTCTTTTAATTTTTGGTATATAACTATCAAAAAGATTTTTAAACCTTTTATATGGAGATTGCGTATCTAAACTGAAATCGTTATTTTCTTCAACGATATCATTAGTTTCTTTTTCTATTTTAGATATAGAAGAAGGATTTGTGAAATATAAATTTATTCCTTTATCAGTCTCTTCAAACGCAACTGCTTTCTTTTCTCCAAATGCATCTACTATAAAATTAAATATACCCGATCTTTCAGATATAGCAGTAGACGGCATTAAATAAACAATAGCACCGGCTTCAAAAGAATTATTTGGAATTATATTGCTGTTGCTGTAATCATAAATTAGAATTTCACTTCCATTACTAATAAAGCCATATTTAGAACCGCTTATTTCTATTTGTTCTCCTATATTTTTAAAATCAGATATTTGATCTTGATTTATTGGCTTATTATTAGGTTCTTTAAAATCTAATTCATCACGTAATTCCTGAGCTTCGTTAGTTGAAGATGTTATTTGATTTGTGTTTAATTCATTTATAAACGATTCTATTTCTTTAACTATTTCAGAAGGAACTTCTTCCTGCATATTAAAATACAAAGATAAAAAAGATTTTTTATATTTACTAATATTTTTAGTTAAATTTTCGTTAAAAAACGCTAGTACATCTTTGTTGTTTAACATTAAAGGATTTTTAATTCCTTGTAGTAGATTCAAGATGTCTGAATCAGATAGCTTTTGGGGGTTTAATAATTTATCTGCCAAATATATATCTGCGTCTTTTTGTTTTTCTTTTCTTATTTCATCTAATAGAACTTTATTGCCAGTATCTATTTTGAACCCTTTATAAAAATCAGATATGTATTTAGCTAAATTCCCTTTAAAAAGTCTATAAGCTAACTCTGCTTTATTTGGAATATTAGAATTTAATATAGCTTTAGCTAATATTGGACTAGGAACATCATTTGGAATATCTAATCCATCATTAATTCTATCTACTAAATCGTTTACTTGTATTAAAGAATCTTTATATTTTTGATACTCCTCTAAGTCTTGTAATTCTTGTTTTTTGGAATCTTCAGACATTTCTGAATTTTGAACATCTATTTTAGCATCTTCAGTTGTTTGTTCGTTATTTACAACTTTTTTAGCAACAACGTCGGCAACAGAAAGATCTTGAATAGTTTCTGATATTTGTTCTGTCAATCCAGTTTGTCCTATTAAATTACCAATAACAGATTTTACTTGTATATCATTTAATAAAGTAGTAATATATGGTTCTATATCTATTTCAGATCTAACGGCTTCAAATAATTTTCTATCTTGTTCTGTTAATTGACTTAGTTTAGATTCAAATACATCTTTATATTTAGCATATTTTTTTTGTTTAGATAATCTTTTTAAAATATTATATTGAAGTTGTTCAGATGTAATTGGATTTCCGATTAATCCTTTTGTGTTTCTGACTATTACTGGGTCATTACTTTTAATCTGTTGTTCTTGATGTATTCTACTTAAATCATCTTCTAAATTTTGATTTATGAATTTATTGAATACTTCATTTACAGATAATAATAGCGCATTATAATTTGCTTTGGATCTGTTTTCATCCTCAGAAACATTTTTAGAAATTCTATCTGGAAGATCTTTTTTAAGTTCATCAATTAATTCAGTAAATGTTTTACGAGTTAATTCATCTTGATTTTGATTTATATATGTCGATTGTATATCATCTAATTTAGATAATATATCTTCAACATTAGATATATTACTGTTAGTTGCTAAATTGGAAACCAAATAAGATATTGCTTGTGTAATTGGCAGTTGATTTTCTATTTCAGAAAATGACATCTCATTTAATTCTATCTTTTCTATATTCTTATGAGCTTCTTCTGCTTTTTTAGCAAGAACACCTTCAGTTTCGTTATCAGCTACAATAGGGCTTTCAACTGGTTCAGGAGTTTTGGTTTCTTCCGTTTGATTTTGTTGTTCAGAACTTTCTATTGGAGTAGATTCAACAACTTCAGCATTTACATCAACAACAGCTTCATTATCTACAACTTCGACATTTTCAGCCTCGGTCATAGCTTGTTCTTCATCTTCTGATAATTTTTCCTCAGCAACTTCTTTACCTTCTTTAGCTGCTTTTTTGAGCTTATATCTATCAGATAAACGCTGTTTTAATTGATAAGCTGCAGGTAGTCCAACACCAACAGCAACTCCACCTATAGCACCAAGTATTGCCGCGTCTATAATTTCTTTTTGAATTTCATCTTTATATAAATGGTCTGGAAGATCTAATTGTTTAATTAGCTCGTCTTTAGCTCTTAAAGAAGCAGATGTTTGCCATCCTTCTTCAAATCCTTCAGAAGATGCAACATACAATACTTTACTACCTTTATCAGCCATAAATTTAGTAAATCCATTTTTAGCTGATTGTATTCCTGTATTGCGCATTAAAGAATATACTTTATCAAACTGAAAATATTCAGGAAGCATAAGCATCATATTCTTTAAAGCTACTGTATTAATTTCTGAATTAGCTACAGAACCAAATCTATTTTTAAGCGTATCATATTTCTCGAAATTCTCCGCAATATTAATAGCTTCATAATCTAAAGCTTCATTAAACGCAGCAAATTCTTCTGGAGACATTCTTTCAACGTCTAATCTAGATATTCCATTCTTTTGTAAATACTGATCATACGCTATATCATAAATCAGTTTTAAATCAATATCTTCTTCTAATGATAACTGACCATTTCTATGAAGATCTAATTTTTTAACCAATCCATAACCATAAGTTTCTCTTAGTTGATCCATTGATTCGTTCATTTCCATCAACGTTTCAACAGATCTAGATCCAACTGTGGCAATAGCAGCCTCAACTTTTTGAGATATTTTAGCTCCAGTTTCAAGAGCTGATAAAAATTGATTAGAATGCTTAAATGCATTTGCAATAGCAACTGCCTCATCTAATGTAGCAGCATTTGCAGCTTGTCTTACAATAGCTTCATTAGCCCCATGCTGACGCATTATTCTTAAAACAGCAGATCTTTTAGAGGCCTCACTTGCTGTTGTAGACACGACTCTATCTAACTTATTAGCAAATTTAAGGCCTTCTTCAAATTTTCCAATCGCTCTACCAGCAATAGCTCCAACACCTTTACCAACTTTAGATAAAACCATACCTGGAATCATAATAGAAGCAGTAGAGGCAATAGAGCCAGAAGATTCTCCAAGCCATTTCAACCACGATGCTCTTCCATTGCCGTTTTGAATAGTCAGAAGTTTTTCAAAATTATCTGTAACTTGATTTAAATATTTAGCTACGGGATTTTGTTCAAAGTTCTCAGCGAAATCCCCCTTTGCAACATGATATATTGCAGATGGAATATCGGCTAATGTAGCTACGCCAGCAGCAACGCCAACTGTAAGTTGTGTTCCTATTTTACCTAAAGACCTTAGAACATCTCCTCCAAAAGAAGTATAATCATCTCTTCTTTTATTTAGATAATCTTTATCAAAAGCTAAATCTCCTTGAATGCGACCACCTTCTAATAAATCAAAATCGACTCCTTGTGTACCAAATCCAGATTCTGATTCAAATGGTATTGGTTCTTTTAAAGCGGCGTTAACTTTAGCTTGATATTCTCTAGCTAGATTGTTTTGTTCATTAATTAATGATTGTCTAACAATATCTGGATTCTGCTGAATACGATCTAGATATTCACTTATTGCAGCTCCAGGTTTACTTCTATTTATTTTTGCCATTATTTATTAAATATTTGTCTAATGACTTCTGAATTTAATTTCGTAGCCATATCTTCAAAGTCATAATATCTAGGATTAGTTGAATCAATATAATAATTGTCAATTTCTCTACCATTAGGATCTATTTCTGTAATAGAAAATGTTGCCCTACCATTTTGATCTAATCCATTATTTTCTATTATTAATCTATTGCCATTTGAAGCTACATCTACAAAACCGAATTTATCTTTACCAGTTCTAATTACTCTTCCTCCAGTAATTCTATTTAATTCATCTGGAGTTGGTGCTACCATAGCTGTAAATTTCTTAGTATTACCTTTCTTGTCTTTAGCAACAAAGTTAATTTGAAATTTATTCATAGCAGGTATAAATTGGGAATTTAAGATTGCAGAGCCAGGTTGATTCAATGCCTCTTGAATATCAATATCTTCTGTTGCATCCTTTCCATCAGCAGTAATCGTTACTTTTCTTTTTCCTGGATCTAAGAATATATTGTTGTATGTATCTTTTAATTCAGATTGTTTTCCAGTAATAGCTATTCCTGTCATTTCAACATTTCCTTTTTTGTCATACAAATTGTCTATAAATCCATTTAATTCACTTACCGTACTTAAATCTTTACCTGATTTTAAAGCTTCTACAATTTCTTCTTTAATAATATCATTGAATCCTAGCTCTTCTTGATAACCATCCAATATTGTTTTAAATTCATTACTATCAAAATCTATTTTAGAACGCATTTCTTTATATGGATCATATAGTGGATTTTCTCTTTGTTTTTGTTCTATTACATATGGATCTTCAAGACTTGATATAGGCATTAATTTTCTATTAGTAAATAATTCTTTTTCAAAATCACTATAAATATCGTTTCTAAACTCTTCTTTAGTTTTTATAGTACTATAATCATTACCAGAAAATACATTTCTTAATTTGCCCCAAAATCCTTTTTCTAATTCTCCAGAATTAAACCTATTAATCATAGTATCCCCAATGACAATTCCGTCAGAATTACCTCCAGAATAAATATATTTAGGAAGGAATTTGAAGTCTTCCGATCTTTTATAGTTATTAATAGCTGTGGCATTAATAGCTGACATAAAAGCTCTCTCTTGCATTTCTTCATTAGACATTCTATTAGGATTAACCTGGCGCAATAGGTTATTTTGTCTATACATAGCTTGAACTTCCGGACTAGAATTAAAGTAATCTGTAAGAACAGCTCTTATTTTCTCAGGACTTCTTTGTGTTGTTTCTGTCAACACTTGAAATGCTGCTGAATTTTCAGGAATACCATAAGCTATAGCCATTTGGCGTATTTCAGCAGGAGATGCTCCTCTTTTAACACTAGCTTCAAACTTTTCTATTTTAGAAGCAGTATCTAATGCTAATTTTGCTAAATCAACTTCTTTGGATGGTACTATATCAGAAAAATCATAACCGTTTTTATAATTGTTTTTATAATTAAGCATAGCAAGATTTAACCAGTCTCTTTTAGTTTCACCAGAAATGTCTTTATTTTCTAGAATACTTTTTTGTAGAGCCTGATAATTTTTCTTATCCATCATTCTCTGATATCCAATTCCTCCCGGAGAAAAGAATTGTTGATATTCAGCTCTTGCTTGTCTTAATTCATCTATTTCCATATCGCCTACCCCTTTATTAGTAAGTAGTCTACTGGACAAATCTTTAACCTTTGAGCCTATTCGATTTTCATATTCTTGCCTTGTATCATCTTCAGCTGGAGTTAAATAATCTCCGATATCTTGAATAGAACTTAATATGTTTCCATATAAAGCATTTGTGTCAGCTTTCATTTTAATAGGGGCTAACAACTGATCTACTGGCGTTGGGTTAAAATCTAATGTTTCAAATCCTTGTCTTACTGCCATGTTTATTTTCTTTTAATTTTACCACCATATTTTTTCTTAGTAGTTGTAGTTGCAACACTATTTGGAGACATTCCAGCTAACATAGAATATCTTCCATATATAGGAGCCATTCTTTGTGTGAAGTTTTTATTTCTTCTATCTTGTATTATTTGTCCTAAATTACCAAATAAACCACCAATAATAGAAGCTCGTGTATCTTCATAGTCTCTTCTAGCATTCATATATCTACTTTGATTATCTCTAATAATCTGTTGATTTTGCAACGCGTTTCTTTGAGCTGATTGATTATTATATTGATCTATAGCCATTTTAATTTGATTATCCCTATCTTCTACTTGCAAAGCAGTATCAGCTTTGGCATTTAACTGTCTAGCTCTTAAAGATCCTAAATTAGCCATTAAAGCACCTGGATTACTACCTGCTAAATTTCTTAAAGAATATTCTGCGCTTCTAGCAGATCTGTCAATAGCATTAAATAATCTAGCTTTATTAGTTAATCTTGGATATAAAGTTCCAAATTGAGGCAATAAAGGCGTTGAATAATCAGCTCTGCTAGGAGCTTTATTCATGCTTAATTTACTTAAATTACCAGCAATAGCATTAGTAGCTGCGGCTGTGTCTAACATTCTAGATTTTTTATCTAAAGAATATTCTTCGTAACTTTCTTTCAACTTAGGACTTAATCCAATTAATTGCCTAGCTTCAGAAGAAGAAACTTTACTCCAATCAATATTGCCATTTTTATCCATATAGGATGGCCTAGTATATCTATTATAATTGCGTTTAGTAATATTATCTGGAGTTTTAATAGTTAATATATCTTCAGATAATCCAGAAGGACCAAATTTTTCAACATCAGTTATAGATGTTGTTCTCGGCCTACTAACAGTAATTGAGCTAGCTGGTTTGCTTGATCTTTGACCTATCCCACTTGGATATCTATAATCACTTATTAAAAAAGAAGCGTTTTTAAATCTAGGATCATCATATTGTGATCCTCCTATCAAACCACCTGGAGCAAATTGATTTTGAGGCATCATATCTTCGTTCTCTTGAACGATTGGTTGTTCTCCAATAGAATCTATTGTCTGTTCATTTTGCGTGTCTAAAACGGCCTGATTTTCAATATTTGGATCTATTCCATTTGCAATCATCTCAGCATCTTTTTCGGCTTGTTTTAATTCTTCTTGAAGAGATGCTAATCTATCTAAGAACACTTGTTTAGTTTCTAAAGAAACTTTATCTTCTCTTTCTTTAAATTTATTATTAATTATTTCGGATGCTTTTGCAAATGTCTTTCCCCTTAATGCATTAGGAAGATTGTATTCAGATTTAAGATCTATATCTTCAGGAAGTTTAATTCTATTAGAATATACAAAATCCTTTAATACTGTTTCTCCTTGCTCTACTGTATTCATTGTTCCTTCTGCATCAGTTCCCATTGGTACTCCACCAATTGGATTTTCTTCATGTGTTCCACCTGATTCTATTCTAATTAAATCTTCGTTTGGATTAACAGTTTCGAGTTGGCCTCCTTTAGCGTATATATTAGAACCTAATGAATCTGGATATATTTTATTACCAACAGAATTATTAAAATTAGTAGCTTCATTTATTGCTTCTTGTTGTTTTATTGCGCTTTTATTAGCAAATTCTTTTAATTCTTTTCTTCTTTTAGCTCCCATACTAAATATACCGCCAATGCCTTTTATTAAACCACCAGCAATACCTCCGATTACTGGAATTCCTTCAACTATTGATCCTACAGTATTGGCTATGCCACCTACTGTGTCTCCTGCTGCTATTTGTCCAATACCAGAAGCTAAGCCCCCTGCATTTACATTTCCTAACGCTTGACCAACTCCAGATTGAACAAATGTTTTTGGTTGTATAAGAGCTTGACCCTGTATTGGATCTATTAATCCACCTCCGTCAAATTGATTTTGTTTTAGTTTCTTGTGATTTTTAATTGTCTTTTTATTTATTTTGTTCATTTATTAATAGAAGTTTAAATTTAGATTAGACGTAATATGATGCGTTCCATCAAATTGTAGTTTTATAAAAGCTTGAGGAGAAAATATTCTTCTCAATCCTTTTCTATTATATTCGTCTAGATTTTTATCTCTCGGTACTGTTATTCTAAATATGCTAAATTTATTTTTTATATTTAAAGAATTATCATCAGTAGATGAGGTTGCATCTTGATAATAATTTTTAATATTAAATAATCTAACATTTGATTTTTTGTATTCATCTAATTCTTGTTGAGTATATTCTACAACATCATATCTAATATAGTTATTACCATTTGGATTTACTAAAAATTGTATATATGGATTTTCTGAAAATAAATCTTTATTGTATGGATATTTTATTTCATTTACAAAAGATCTATTTTGACTTGCATTATTTTCATATCCAATAAAATGATCATTTATAGTAAATAAATTATCAAATCTTTCAGAATATCTAGATTCAAATGTTCCTAATAATTCAGAAAAAACGATACAATCTATTCCGTTTTCATATTTTATATATATATATAATTTTCTAGAAGTAGAATCGTAAAAACATTTAGCATTATCATTTACATTATTATTGAAATAAGTATATAATCCTTTAGTTAAAGATAATTCTTCATTTCCTTTCATTAAATTAAATAATGCATTTTTATTTGAATCTATATAATATAAATTATCAAATCCTCCAGAAATAGCATATATGTTAGACGCTCCTGAATTTGTAGATAACATTTCAAATCTATCAAAATACTGACCAGTTCCAAGTTGAATATCTATACTATCTGTCGTATTTATCATTACTCTAGGTTGAACTGAAATAAATGCAACTCCATTTTTTTGAAATCCAAACAACTTTCCATTATGATTAATAATTCTTGTTAAATCTCCATAAATTTGATCTAAAGATAATGTTTCATTAACCGGAAACATCATCCAATTATCAATATTTTCTCCATATATCTTTACATTTGAAGCATTTAATTTAGTTGGATAATTAAATATTAAATTTTCGAAATTTGAACTAACATATTCTTTTATGTTATATTGATTATAAATAGATGATGAAATATTTAATACTTCTTTATCATCATATTTTATTGAAGATAAACAAAAATTATTATAATCTCTATTTATTGAATCATCTGCTGATTCAAATAATTTTTTAGTTGTAGCAAATAAATCTCCTCTATCATAATCCGAAATTCTCATTGGAACATCTACTAATGTAACAAATTCATTATGTCTTAAAATACCAGCGTTTGCATTTGTTATTGGTAAATCTTGACCTCCATCATTATTACACCACACTCTAGGAATTGTAAATGTGCCATAAGACATGTCTCCTGTGCATTTAGCGGTTTCCAATAAATCTATTCTTGATGGTTTATTAGAACATATTATATATCTATTATTAATTTTATTTAAATATGTATTACCTCCATATTGATTTTTAAGATCGTTTCTTAATTGAAATAATATTTGATATCTAGTTCTATCTTTTATTTCAGATGCTCCTGATGAATCTTTTTTGGATAACCAATTTTTGCAATCATTAAAATTATAATCAAATGATGTCGCTATTGTATTTGCATAATGACAATCTAATTGCATATATTGTATTTGACATGTATCTGGTAATTTGCTTGATATTGTTTTTGTCCAAGGTACTATATAGAAATCAGCTAATTTTCCAGCATTACTAATTCTTTTACCATCATATATTATATATTCACCATCATTTTCATATTGTATAAAGTCTGGTTTTATTAAACATGGATCTGGTTGACGGTAATTTGTTCGATACATTCTTAAATTAGATTTATTATAACTACCATAATATTGCCTTACAAAAAATGATGATTTATATCCATAATTTTGAACTATATTGTCAATATATAGGGTTTGATCAAATTTATTTGTTTTATTTGAAGATGGACAAAATAATGTACTAGTTACATATGAGTTATCTAACTCTTTATAATTAAATCCTATTACTCCATTATTCTCTTTTGGAACTGTATAATTATCATCATAACCATTTCTAAACGGATATAAATAACCATTTACACCAGACACACTATTTTTAATTGATCCAGCTGTTAAATCTGTGTAATTTCCATCAATTCCATTATATGGAGCACCATTTATATGTGTTTTGTTTGGATATCTTGTTGTATTTGTGTCGTTTATTAATAATAATATTGGTCTTAATGAATAAAAGTCAGTTACTTTTCCAGTAGAAATAGATGGTGAATATAAATAAGAATATGGTTGTTTTGTTGGTTTTTTATAATTTATTATTACTCCAGGATCTCCCCATTCTCTTACATTACATTGATCCCAATCAAACCCATAATCATTGTCAACACTTAACCTTCCTCCTCTACAACAAAAATTAGTGTTATAAATAGTCATTGTATTTCCACTAACAGATCTTATTTTAGGATCTTCTAAACCAACAAATACAATATCTTTCATTATTTGATATGGAAGACAAATAGCTGTATCTGACACTGATATTTGAGGATCTTCAAAATCTTTGTCTATTATATAATTTGCAGTGGCTTTACATTTTAAACTATTATTTTCTAATACATAATTAGAAACACTTGGTTCTATTGTTGATTTTAAATTAACATTTTTATTTTCAAATCCAGGAACACATATTGCAAAGTCTACTATTTTACTATTTTGTTGATCTCTTTTAACATAACATATATCAAAGTATTCTATTTCATTTTTATTAAGAATATCTAATTGTTCTTGAGTTCCTGTTAATTTAAAACTTACTTTATATAATAAATTATTAAAAGGAGCTTGTTGTGAATTATATAAATTAGAAGGAGAATTAATTAGTAAAGAATTATATTCAGGAAACGTATAATCACAAATCCATTTTACAGGACTTCTATTCATATATTTATCATAGAATATTATTCCAAATCTATATGTTTCTCCAGACACAAATGTACATTCTTCATTAGTTGAACTACCTCCTTCAACTGTCATTACTATATTTTTACCAGCAGCCCCTAGGTATTTATTCCCATCATCTCCGTTATATACTTGTAAAAACAATTCCTTGCCATCTAAATCTAATATACAATTTGAATCTTTAGATACAGAATCATAATTATTAGATGAATCATTATATGGAACATCTTTATTTATTTCTATTGATATATCATCTTTTGATAGATTATAATAAATTCCATTTTCACTTAAACTATCAGCGTTTAAAGATTTATCAGAAACATCATTAATTGTATAATTAAATATATATGAATATGCTCGTGTATCAAAATCTTTTAAAAATTCAGAATTAGAATAAGTGTCTATATTGCCGACAACTAATCTATTATAAATTGAATCTATTGTTTTAGGAATTAATATGTTTTTAAATAAAGAATTAAATTCTTCTAATGAGATTTCTTGAAGAAATGATCTTCCATCATCGTTTAATATTACATTATCTAAATTAGAAAGATTTTGTTCTAATATTAATTGAACAGAAATATCTTCATTTAAATATTTTATTCTATATAAATTTATCTTTTCTATATTAGATCCTAAATCTCTAATAAATAAAGATATTTGAATAAAATATTTATTAATCATTTCTTTATTTATTATTATCTTTTTAGATAAAAAAGACGGATTTGTTGTAACTCCATTTTTCGTTAATCCAATAATAAAATATTGATATTCTCCATATCCTAAAGAAGAATCTCCTTGTATTGCCTCTGTTTGAATATTTAAATATCCATTTGGATCTACAAAAAAATCTCTCGGATTACTTAATGATATTTCTTCTATATAAAAATCATTATTGACATCTTTATTTAGAACGATTAACCTAACTTGATTTTTTCCATCTACAAAATAAATTTTATCTTTATTGTTTTCAACTATAGAAACTGAATCTATATAATCTCCAAGCGTTATTCCGGAAAGATTTAATTGTAATAAATCGTTTTGAGCAATAATTTCCTTATTTTTATCTTCATATAAAACTAATAAATAACATTCTTGAGAATTATCTTCTTTGATTTTTCTAATAAATAAAACAGCTCCATCTCTTATGTTAGATTGTCCTACTATTTTAATTTCTGATGTTTGATCATAAATATTCCATATTGGATTATCAATTATATATTTTCCTCTTGTATTTGTTATACATAAATTAGAACCATTATTAACTATATCTATATTCATGGCATCATAATATTGATTTGGACCTCTTTTATCAAATCCTAAATCTTTATTCATGCCCTCTGAATATCCTAGATTTAATTTAGCCATTTATTATTTAATGTTTTATATTATATTCAAATATATTGCCAGATGAATTGCCATTAGCTCCCCAAGATGGTGCGGAATTCAATGCTTGGCCATATGTATCAAATGTTCCATCAACAGCGCCTCTGCCACGAGCGGTTCCTCTAGCTGGTATTAATGTAAACATAGTTCTAGCTATCATATCTGCTTTTTCAGGAGATAATTGAGCTAAGCTATTTTGTGCTTTACCGGCGTACCAAGCATATTCTTGTTTTGCTCTATTTAAAGCATTTTGTATTCCTCCATTATATCCATCTATATCAGCTAAGATAGTATAATATTGTACTTTAATATAATTTTCTAATGCAGATAAAAAATTTTCTTCATTAGGAATAATAGGAAATCCTTCATCGTCTAATCTTAGCATGCTAATATATACTCTGACATGTCCTTTTTCTACATTAAAAATTATTCTGTTATTATCTACTTTATATTCAATGTCTCGTCTTGTAATTCCTATTTGCGGATAATCAAACAAAGCTTGATCATCTTGTTCTGCCGACATGTCAACTTTAAAGTCTCTTTTATCAGGTTTATTAGGGTTGATTTCATACACTCTAGATACTGCAAAAGTTCCTTTTGGAAGTGGCGCAATATGATTTATTATAGGTAATTCAATGACTGTATCATCTAAAATAAATGGAGAACCCATAAGCCGACAAAATTGCATCGTGTAACTTGCAATCTGTTGCTCATCTAGATTCTCCATCAATTTATTTCTATATAATCTTACGATGATTTCCTTGAATGTAGTATAAACTAATTCGTTGTTCATTTATTATTATTTTTTACATATATAAGTTTCTCTAATATCACAATTAAGAAATCCATTATTTTCTCTAAGATGATTAGCTAACTTCTTTTTTATTGTTTGACTTGGAAAAAATCTTATTAAAGATCTTCCAGAATCAAATCTGTTAGGTATTCTGTATTTTATTCTATATACATAACCACCTGTATGGTCATTAGTATGTCTTATTAATATTTTTTTCTTTTTAGCATCCTCATCTTCTTTCCATAACTTATTCGTTTCAAACCAATCTATAGGATAAAACATTCTCTGTTCTCCTTTGTAATTACTTACCACTTTACATTTATGTTTCATTAAATATACTTCACCAGAATTAAATGGCAATCGAATTCTATAGTTTGGTTTAAATAATTCATCTATAAGTCGTTCTAAAAAATCAGATACTATATTAGAATATTCAGTTTCATATAGTCCTTTTGTTTTGCCAAATTTAATTCTGTAATATTTAAAAAAATCTTTATGGTTTAAAGATTCATCCTTCGGTTTGTCTTTGAATAGATCCTGGAATGTCTGGTTTTCCATCGTTCAATTTATCTTCTGGAATATTGATTCCGTTAATTAATTCATTTAATATATTTTTATATATAAGATCAGCATCGCCATAAGATAAAGGATAATTTTTATCTATGTTTTCATCAAATTCCTTGAGCTGTTCTGTATCTTCAAAACACGCTCTAAGAATAACTTGTTGTAGTCTTTGAAACGCTACATCTTCAGAAACAACATAAAGATAATTATCATAATCTATGTAGGACATTGGTCTTACAAAGTTTTCATATTGATAATATGAAGAAAGTTTTCTTGTTGTAAATCTAAACGGCCTTCCTATTTGATCTATTGGAGACACAGAGTCTACTAATAAACCTTTAAATACTACATTAATTATTTTAGGAACAGGTTTTGTGCTTTTTAAAAGCAATTGACCTAAAGGTCTGTCTACTCTTTCTAAATCCAATGTAATATTAGAAAACCATTCGTGACTAGGAATAGAAGTAGATTGCTTCATTTTCTCTTTAATTAAAGCAACTCTTTTATCTTCTATTAATTGTTTTATATAAAGATCTGGATATTTGTAATCGTCTGAATAATCCCTAAGATATTCTTTTATTGCGTATATTAATTTTGTAATATCCATTTATTTTCAATTTTGCAAATATACAATATTTTTTTTAATTATGCAAGAACTTTAACATTTATTTTCGTTTTCTCTTGCCTATTGTTATTTTTTCCATGTATAAAACTTTACTATATGGGTTATGATTTACAATATCTACATAATAATTCCATTTACCATATCTTATAAACAAGAATTTTTTAGGCCTTTCCTTATAACCAACAATAGATAATGAATCTATTACGTTTAATTTCAAATCATAATCTTTAGGGTATATATTTAAATCTAAATTAACCCAATGATTATGTATTCCTATTTTTCTTAATGAATCAGATACGTATATTAATGAATCTTTTGTGATATATTCTATTTTAGTTTTTACATGAGTTGTTGATTCTGCTGTTTTCAATCTGATTTTTAAATCTTTGATTAATTCTAGATCAGCCTTTCGAAAGTCCTTCATTTCTGATAAAGTATAATTCAATTCTTTTATTTCAGAAACATTAATACTATCTCTAATTTTATAATTACGAATAGTATCATTTAAGGCATATTCATTTTTAATTAATCTAGTGTTTTCTTCTTTAGTTTTCTTTATGGTATTACCCATTATAAAGATGACTCCACATAAAATCGCTATTGTTATTATTAAATATTTTTTCATTTTTCTATAGTTATTTCTATATCTTTTTTATCCTTTAATAATTCAACTAATTTTTCTTCATATGGAGTAGAGTTTAGAACCATTCCTTTAACTTTATTTTCCCCAACTAAAATACAACCAGAAGTATCTTTAACACTGTTACCTCTATGAATTAATATTCCATCAAACATAGGAACATTTAATAATCTTGGTAATATTCTCTTAAATTTAGGAGAAAAATTAACAATTACTTCATATGTGCCATATGGAATTGCTGTTTCATTAGGAATTTTAATACCCTCTGGCCTAACTGGATTTTCAAGAGTATCACAGAAATATACACCATCAACATATAATTTGCCAATGGTGTATGTCTCTGCGAAAAACTCCCTTTTAACTAGAAGTTTTATCATTTGGTATCGGTATTACAGGAAATAATTTTTTATATCTCTCTATTACGGGGCAATTATAACCATTTATAGTATGCTCACATATCCCGCTAATATCTAATGCAGATTGTAGTTTTTCAGAATATTCTTCTAAATCAAATCTATCTTTAAAACAACTTTTAAGATCTATACTAGATTTTAAAATTTCAGATTCTAATGTTTTAATTTTATTTTGTAAATCAACTATTTCTTGCTTCTGACTATTCATTGTTTCTTTTAAAACACTAATAGATTCTTTTAAATTCTTAATCGCCACACTATCTGCTTCTTCTTCAGTTTGTTTTTTATAACTCTTACTAGTTAATACAAATTTAGCAAGAGAGATTAAACCTGCTATTCCACCAACCGCACCAAAAATTGATAGAATAGTTGTTATCATTTTTTATTTTTTTACTTCACCATCTTTCTTTATTTTCTTTACAATATCATTTATATGATACCACAAAGTTCCGCACCCCACTAATACAAATAGCAATACCATAGGAACTTCACCCCATGCATATGCTATAGCATTCGCTGTTAAAGCAAGAAAAGCGATAGAATAAAATACCTCTAATGCAGCCTGTGTCATTAGATTAAAAGATTTGAATTTATTTATAAACCAATTCATTTTTTATATTATTTTTTTATGATACTCCAGTACATACATAACCACTTGTCTGAGACGTCCCGCCTAAGGTAACATTAGATATTTCTCCAGTTAATAAATCGGGATTCTTCATATATGGTTCTCCAGTAGATGTTAATATCTGTAAACTCTTTATTTCTCCACTAATTGTACCATTAACTGAACAAATATCAAAATCTCCATCTGATCTTATAACTTCAATATCGCCAGAAATAGAAGTGCTTGGATTTGGATTTGATTGAATTAATGGCAATTTCCATGTTGTATTATCACCATCCGTAGACAATGGCATCATTGAACCAACCGTAACATGATATTCTACAATTCCAGCTTGTTGTACAACTAGATAAAATTCTTTATACGTATCCGTTCCTGCACCACCATTAACATCAGATTCAGCAGTATTATAATATCCTCTTACTCTAAGTTTACCACCTCTAGAAGTTCCTGTGTTTTGTGAAAATGAACAAACTAATGCCGTTGTATATCTTTGCACAGCCCCTGGATCTCCTACGATATCGTTATTGTTTGTCCACGTTCCACTTCCAGACACCTTTCCTGTCCATGAATTTGAACTAGGAAAACTTAATGTTAATGGAAACGAGCTTGTATCAACTTGTACAATTTCTATTTTCTTAAAATTAACATCAAAATTAAATGTTGCAGAAGTAGTTGTACGACCAACACTAACCGTTACAATCTGCCCAGCAGAATTTATATTTGTATTGTTAGTATAACTATATACGCCATATCCATATTGTTTCACCGTTATATTTTTAGAAATAGTAGGCGATCTCGCTGTTGATGCAATAGTTGAAGTGGTGCTTCTTGCCTTACGACCATATAAGAAATCTGTTGTATAAGTCACCACGCCAGAAGCAGTACCAGATGCTGGAGTATATTTTAACCAACTTTCAGCCATAATTTATTTTATTAAGAAACAGTCCAACTTGTGTTAGCTGTTACGTATACTTTACCATTATCACCAGAAGCAGTACCAGATGCTGGAAGCGTAATAGTTGTTGGAGATACGTCCAATATTATATCTCCAGCCGCTTGATTAATAGTTGCTTCAACAGCTGCACCAGAATTAGGGGTTGCTACAATAACACACGATTTAGTATCTATAGTTAAATTTGGTGGAATAACAACTCTAATACTAAAGCTAAATTGAGCAGTAGAACCAGGGTCTCCAGATATAGCAGCTCCATTTTTTGTTGTATTAGAATTAGCAGTATATGTAGGAGGAGTTGTGGCCACAATAGATCCGCCAGATTTCATACTAAATGTAATTTTAGATGAATTAGACGTTCCAGTCAGAGTAACAGTGCCACCACTTTTAGTAGCTGAATAAGACGACTTTGCCCACGATACAAATTCTGCTTTAGCTGTTTGAGTAGCATTATATGTAGCAGTTTTTGAGCCTCCAGTAGTAGTTGTAAAAACAATAGATCCTGCTCTTTGTGTTCTTCCTGTATGTGCCGCAGCAGTTATAGAAACCGACTGATTTCCAGTAGCAGAAGGGATATTAACCGTAAGCCATGTATTACTTGAATTACTAGAAGACCAAGATGCGTTTGATCTCACTGTAATTGTATTTTTGCTTCCAGCAGCAGTAAATGTTCCAGATGTTGGATTTAAAGATATAGTAGCATCTCCTGCCGCTTGTGTAATAGTTATTGTTTTAACAAGACCAGACTCTCCACTTCCAGCAGTTAATGTAATTGTTCCTGTTCTTGTAGATATTGTTGGGTTAGCAGTAAAAGTAATAACACCAGAAAAATTAAATTGAGCACTAGCACCAGGATCTTCTGGTATATTTGCGTTGTTTGTTGCCGAAGCTCCATTTGCTGTATAAGAAGAAGGAGCTGTTGGCGATAAGGAACCTGGTGTTGATACGGTCCAATTAATTTTAGCTGTATTAGATTGTCCACTTACTGTATATTGAGTATCAGTAGCTTCAACAGAAGCGGTCCCAGATACTGTGATAAACTCTGGAGCAGCAGTTTGATTAACTGTATATGTTTTAGCATCACCAACAGAAGGAGATACAGTAACTATAGTTGTTCTAGCAACTCTACCTGTGTGAGTTTGTGCTGTATTAGTAATAGTGCCATCACCACTTCCAGATAATGGTGTAGGCGTTAACCAAGAATCATATGCCATTTTATTCGTATTTAATATTAAATCCTTCGAAATTTGTTAATTGTTCTGGGATAGATTGTCTTTCTTTAAGATATATATCAATAGAAATTGCCTTAAGTTCTGGAAGATTAATATTTTCCAACACTTCTTTTGTGTAAGCAAATGTTCTTCCTTTTAGGATTCTATCGGGATCATATGCTATATATCTATTCTTGTCGTCTTTATAGACGTTTACATTTATTTTCATTTTACGTTCCAATCAATATTAGTGTTTACTTTAACATATTTTTCATGTATGTCATTGAATCCAAAGTTTAATTCTATTGGATTTATATCAAAATGAACTATACTTCCATCATATATTTTTTCTAAAGCCTCTTCATCGATTCCATTTCTTTTAATACATTTAGAGATTTTATTATATTCAAAAAACTGTCTAACGTATTCTTTTTCTTCTTCATTTTCAGCTTTATCAATAAAATATTTTAAGAAAAAAACATAATAGAACGCAGCTAGATATGTAGATACATCTAATTTAGAAATATATTTTCCATATACTTTTCTAATTTCTATAGATCTATTTACTATACCATCTAAATAATAAGAGTAGTAATGATTACATTCTAATACATATTTAGAAAAAAGCATTAATTCTATATCTGTAAAATCTTTTATTAATGAATTTAATAGTTCATATATATTTATAGACGAATTATATTTAAGCACCATACAGTTTTGATTGTCTTTACAACATTCGTCGCATAATATAAATATGGAATAATCAATTAAACTCTGGAGCTTATCTTTAGGTAATTCAGTCATTTTATACATTTATTAAAAAAATATTTCATCAAAATTTGATTTTATATCATAATTTATATTGGCAATTATGCTTTTAGAAGCGAATTTTTTATTATTTTTATATTTTTTGTTTATAATCCATGCGTCTGGATTTTCAACGGTTGCTATAAGTAAATTATTTTCAACTTTTATATTCATAATAAATAATTTTATTTATTCTTCTTTATATCCAGGAGTAGAAACTGTTATTCTAAAATCATCAATATATTTATCATTATTTAAATTATTTTCAGATGATTCTTCTATTTGTTTATTATCATTTGATTCTAATGAATTTGCAGATCCAGAATCTGAAGATAACGGAATCTTATTCCATGAAGAATTAGAATATTTATAAACTTCTGCAACAGATCCCGCATTTGTAATTAATCCTATTGAATTATCTGGTACATCAGTTAATGTATTTAGTTCTGCTAACGATCCCTTTTCATAATTTGTTGGAACGGAAATTTTTATTTCGGCATTTTTTATTCCATCATATTTAAAAGGATCTTCTATCCAAGAAAAAAAGTCTAAATTTATATTTACTAATGCATTTTGAGTAATAAAAGTCAATTGGCTTTCTGAATCATTTTTTGAATCAAAAAGATTTATTTGATCATTAACGGATTTAGAAAATGGTGTCGCAATCGGTCCTTCTTCTATTTTTACATCTTTTACTTCTATCCAGTCATCATTTATTTCTCCTGCTGGATTTCTTGTAGAAATTACAAGTCCATTACCACAAGAAGATTTTATTGGTACAATAGAAGAAATATTTACACTAGACAGTCCGTAATATCCAGGGTCTGGAAGTATTTCAATACTTCCATTCTGTGTTATTGAAATATTTTTTTTTCTGTAATTTTGTTACTCTGCTCCATGGCTTTGCTATAATGCATGTTCCTATGCCCATGATATTAAAAGTTAAAAAATAAGGGGAGAATCTGATGAATAATCAACAAATGCTCCCCAGATTTTAATTAAACAAAATATAAATTATGATACTAAATTTCTATTATAATATCTTAGTCGGAAGGCCTGTCTTAAGAATTGTATTAATAGCTTCCGTCAAAGCATTCTTGTTCGCAGCTGCAATCGTAGAATCAATTGCCAATATATAAGTTGTTGGGATAACTGTTTCTTCAGTAACGAATTCGCGAGCTTCATAGTAGATAGTAAGCATGTCATATGTGCCAGTTGCATTTGCAAGCAATTCCGGCTGGAATGCTTCAAGACCAGCGGCCCAAGGACGATCGGGAATACTATAACCGTATGTAAGTTCTTCAAGTTCTGCTACAGCCTTACCCACACCCTGTCCGGTTGTTGCACCAGTATGAGATGTCTTAGTAATATTTACTACTTCAGTAACTTTAAATGTAGTTTGTTTATATGGTTTCTGATACAAATTCCAATTCTTATCTCCAGCTTTTAGAGTTATAACGGCACCTGCGGCGCTAGCTACAATAGGAGCATCAAATTGAGTTGATACAGAAACATTAAATGCATTAGCCAAAGCAGTTGCTATCTGAGCAGCTGTTTCCCCGCCTTCTGCCGTATAAGCAGCCATTGGGAATACAGCATTTACAGATGAAGGAACAGATCCAGGATTCTGCATTACTATAAATGAGAAGTAATCTCCAGCTGCAGCGTTAGCCGCAGAATTTGGAATAACTACAGTTAAAGTATCAACTTGATTAACCGGAGCTACATACTTCTTATATGTTGCTTCTTTAACCCATTCAGGTCTTATAACGTTAGAAGCGAGAGTCGTATCGCCGATCTTATAAACGATATAACCACCTTTTGGATCAGCAGTCTTTCCACCTGCAGTATTAAATACATATCCCTGTCCAGCTGTTAAAGTATCAGCTGACTCAGGTGCAGTTGCGGGAAGACTAGTTACAACATATGTTCTTGTTGTGTTTTTACTAATATCCATTATTATTTTTAATTATTTGTTTGTCTTGTTAACATTGTTTGTTGAGCTATTGTAACAGCAGTTTCTACTATATTATACCAAACTGTTTTGTCTAAATCACAAGTGTTATTTTCCAAATCGATACTAGATGGAAGATCTACGAAAGACCACTCATATATTATTTTTATATTAGAAGACATGTCTTTTGTAAGTTTTTCATACGAATTATTTACAAACAACTCATCTTTACATCTATAAGCAAATCTAGCGTCTGGAATTCTAAATGGATTTAATTTTAAAAATTGGTATTTATAATCAAAATTAACTGGTATTACATTAATAACTCTTTTAATTTCTTTTCCACTTACTGGTGTAAAAACAACAGTAACTGTTTCGTAAACTATATTTTTATCTTTAACAGGTTCATACGGATCTATTGGAAATACATTTACTTTATCATTAACATCAGAAACAACTCTAGATGAACTAATCAAATATTGTTGTAAAGTCATGTTATCAATAAGTATACTGTTACTTTTATTGATTAGTTTATCTAAAACTAATCTAGCCTTTTCATTTCCGTCAAAAGCCGTAACAAACATTTCCCAGACCTTTATTTGAGCTTGATCTAAGAAAATTTGTATTTCCTCTTGTTCAAGACCAGGAGCGTTATTTGCGTTTTGAGAATATAACAACTCAAAGGTTTCTAGGAAATTAAATTCATCCATTATCTTCTGTTATTAAGAGTTTGTAATCTATCTTTTAAAGGAAGGACTACTGGTTGGTTTTTCTTATCCTTTAAGAAATTTATAGCATTTTCATATGTGGCTTGTTCATTATCTGCAGCAAGTGCTATCCCGTCAATTGTAATATATAGGCCATGTTTAAGAACCACAAGTCCATTATTTACCAACGCGCCAAGCAATGCTTTATATTTAAAGTCTTTATCTTTTACAATATCAAGGAAATTCTTAGGATTGGATTCAACCATTTCCATAAGAGTTGTCTTAAGCCATTCTGTCTTGCATGAATTAAGAGTGATCTTTTTATTGATTGCAAGCAATACATCAAGCATGTCTTCTTTTTCTTGAGATATTTGATAGTATTTAGCATAAGCTTCCGCTTTCACATCAGCCTCTTTAGATCTCTCTATATTAATTTCGTCTTCACGAACCATGTAATACTTAATACTAGCCACACGATTGCGCCCTTTATATGAGGGAGCAACCAAATCTGGATATTGAAGAAGAATTTTGTATCTAATATAGTCCATTGGCTGAGCCAAATCTAGTGTTACGTCTGCTTTTTTAAGCATGACAAAACATCTATCCCAAAATTCATTTTCATGCTCTGAAAGACCGCCCTCTTCAAGATTCAACATCTTTTCAAGAGCCTCTCTTTCTTCTTGAGAGTCAAATGGAGATACAACAGATTGAATATCATGCGGAGACATCTTCGCACATAATCTATCCATTGTACCATCCAACTTGCCTCCATATAATACATGGTCTTTATCAATACCAGGAATTTCTTTAAATAAAAATTTTACAGTAACCTTACTTTTAGGTAATTCAAATTTAGTATCACTCATTGTTTTATATTTTTATTACAGTAGTATAGAAGGAATCAGAGTGGCCGTTCTAGAAGGATCTTTAACTACAGCAGCGAAGTTCGTCATACGAGAGAACGTTGCGGAGTCTTCATCCTGACCAGCATTCTGGTTATTAATAGCTCCAGTAAACGGATTACGGAAACCGAAGCGATACATAACTAGATCTTCCCAATTACCACCTTGTACTTTCTGAATATTAGGATCTGTCTTGTCGCCGATATAAAGAATATCCATACGGTGAGATTCAGCAAGAGAACCGTCAGACATATAAATCTTATTTCTCTCACGATCATCATACATAGGATCGACGTTCAAAGTCAGATGAATATTGTTAGGCCCAAGCCATTCAGTAAACTGAACACCAGCTTTCATAGCATTCTGATGCAGTTCAGACTGAGTCTTAGCATATACGGGAGGGTTGAACGGAGTCAAATCTCTCCAATATGTAGCAGCGGCAGCGACTTCACGGTTGAAGTCAATAGCGCCAAATTCACCTGTATTCAAAATGAATTTACGTTCAGGGAATCCCATACGACCAGCTACCATAGCCATCAGCAAGTCTTCCAACATTCTCAGAGAGAACTTGTTCATAGCAAACATATTAGATACAGACATCTGCTCACGAATACCAGAACCAGCCTTAATTTCATAATTGCTCTTTCCAAGATTGTGGAAGCGACCTTTATCATCGCGGTTTGTTCTACCAAACAACAATGCTTTAGCCTTCATTTGCTGGAATTCTACGTTAGCTTTCCATTCTACCAGACCCATCCATGTGTTGAATGTCTTAACTTCAGTACCAGTCATATCAGTGATAGGAATCTGGATATCATAAGCTACTTTAAAATCAGCAGCATTACCGGGAACTTTAATAGTCTGGCGGATATGCGTAAAGCTATTACGCATTGAAGTGCTGGATGTGTAGCTAATATCACCGCCTTTGATAGACATGGCCTCCTCAACAGGAGAATAATCTTTGGAGAACAACTTTCCTGCTACAAGTTCAGCTCCAGGCATGCCCTGCGGTATATTACCAAATAGCTTAACTGAGTAAACAAAGTTCATTCCCTCCTGACGGGGTTCAGCAAGAATTTGCAATGGATATTGCTCATTCTTTTCACCTACGATAACATAGGTATCAGAGAAATACTTTTCACCGAAAACAAGCTCAAAATCACTCCAGTTTGCGCCTACGTTTTCATCACCAGCTTTTACAACATCATCTTTATATCTTGCTTCTACAAGCGGAATATTACGAGTGCTAGTACCAATTAGGTTCCAGTAGAAATCATCAGTAGTCTCTTTCTTAATTGTTGGAAATTGACTCAGATAGGTATCAAGATTCTGATAACCAGACTGAGACAAAATTTTAGTGAAAATAGGAGTCAGTAATTGAGGTCTGCTCCCAAATACGTTACCGAAATAGTTTTTGTCTGTAAAACCAGACCACGATTTCGCTTCACGCATTACCATTGAAGGTGTTCCTATTAATGCCATTTTTTAAATAAATGTTTATTTGTGTTATTTGTTTTTATATTCTATCTAGAAAACTAAAATCTTTATCTTCGTTTTTAGATGCTCCTTTCTTTTTTAGAATGTCACTAAGTTTCGTAGCTTCTTTTGTTTGAATTGTTTTAGAAATATTTTTAAAATCCCTAAAACCATTTGTCAATTCATAGAATAAAGCAACCCTTGCTTCAAAATCAATAGGATCTTCCATTCTATCCTTAGCAATTTTATTATACTGATTGCCATAGTCGTCTACTCCAACTGGTTTAGTAAGTGTTTCAAAAGCTCTATTTCTTACTCCTTCAGAAATTTTCATATTATCTATTTTTTCAATAGACTTAATTTTCCCTTGAATGCTTTCAATAGTCTTTTGCATTTCTTTGATTTGTTCTTGCTGTAATCTTTCATTCTCTTCTTTCTGTCTTTCAAGATATGTTGCAGCTTCTTCTTTTAGTTTATTCAACGCATCCGTTGTCTTTTCTATAGCTGTACTAGAATCGTTAATTACAGAAGCCAAATCTTTAGCTTCTTTTTCATCCATTCCTCTAGAAAGGTAGAATTTTGTCAGAATATTTTCTCTTAAAGATGATTTTGTTTCAATATCTTCTATTGAAATACCTGAATAATCAGCAATCTCTTTTTGATTAAGAATAATATCTTCTTCTGGAATTCCGTTTCTAAAAGCTTCTAATACGATTTTTTGTTGTTCTGTTAAATCTTTAAATTCATTAGCCCTTATTGATTCTTGAAATGCTTCATACAAATCATCTTCGGACTTAATATTTTCATAGGAATCTAAAATTCCCTTTTTATACAATTCATTAGCAAACTGATTAAAAAGAAGTTCTTCGTCTGATAACTCTTCGTCATCATCAGAATCATCTCCTTCTTTGTTGTCGTCTTGATCCTGGTCTTCAGTGTCGTCGTCGACATCTGAATCATTGTTTGCATCAGGAGGTGTAGGATTATTATCTATTATATCAGTTGTGTCAATTGTATCTAATAGAGAATTAATATCTACATCTTCTATTTTAGTGTCAAAATCCATATTTGTTTAAATATTAGTATTTTTATTTTCTAGAATTATCTTTTATTTTATTAGCAGATAATCTGGCTATTTCTCGTTTCATATTAGTGTCATACATTTTTGCTTTAACACTTTCTTTTTTAACGTTAATATCCTCTTTTCTAATATCGCTATCTTTACCGGCTATTTGTAATTTAGTATCGTTATCATTATCATTCTTATATTTTTCCATCTCAATGCTTAATCTCTTTAATTCAAGCTCTGTTTCTGCTATTCTTTGATTAGCTTCAATCTGAGCCATGATACGTTGAGTCTCTTGTTCTTGAGCTTCTTGAGCCATTCTTCTTTGCATCTCTTCTGCAGCTTCCAATTTGTTAATCTTATCTGCTATACTATCTGAAAGAAGAACGTCAATATAAGTTGATATTGAACCGCCGTTTTGGATAGATGCTTCTGCTAATTGTTCTATTCTTTGATTAATCTTTAATATCTTATTAGAATTAATTACTTGTATTCCATAATCAGCTTCAGCAAATTCGTCTCCATCTATTTCAAATAATTGAATTTCTCCATCATCTAAAATGTATTGAGCCATTATTTTGTTGCCTTTAAAAGCTAATTTAGCTGTTTCTAGAAATCCGGTTAATACATCTTTTATACAAAGTTCATGAGTTGCATAATAAAGTTCTGTATTGAAAGAAGATTGAGATATTGCTCTTTCTACCCCTCCTACTGTTTCTCTACTATTAATTTGTCCTTCTCTTTGTTTAGTAATACCTGAAAGATCAGCTATTTCACTCTTAATATATTCTAATAAGTTTATACATTGTTGAATCATGCCTCCAAGTTCCATGTCTATGACACGACCCGTTTCTAATTGACCAGCTAATGCTCCTGTACGATCACCTTTTTTATTTTCATTAAATCCATTAGTGAACATAATGTTAGTGTCGTTGAGGTAATACATCCACTTATCAACAGTCCATGATTCAGGTTTTGTATTAATATCTATTAATGCTACCTTACCAATATTTTTAGCAATTAATTTGTTTAGTCTATACCAAACAACATCATACATATATTGGAATGGCTTAAGCATTTCAACTAATGATACAGCTCTTGTGTTCTGTATATTATATACACGTCCAACAATACCAGGATGACAAATAGATGGATTATTAATACTGTTATATTGTACTGGTTTAGGTCTCATTCTAACGAATATATCATTCATTATTTTAGTTCCTTCCCACCATTCATTAACCCATAAAGATTCACAGGTTTCTCCAGCTTTTGTATCCGGTATGTATTCAGCGCTCATAATCTTATACTGAACATCACCATATTCATCGAAATATTTAACCTTTTTAACCTCTTTTAAAGAACGCCAAAAAGCCCTTAACACTCTTATGTTGCCATTAGCATCATAAGATGATATATAAGGACTTCCTACAAAATCTTGAGACCTCAATAGATAATCCATATCAGATTGAGTAATACTCATTACATTTGCGTATTCTTGGTCATATGATTGACCTCCTGCTGTTGCAGAAAAAGGCTGTGTTATTCTTTTAATTTCTTCTTCTGAAAGATCTTCGTAATATGTATCTATAATTCTACTAGGATTCCAATATTCATCTATACAGATCACATCAGAATCTTCTATTCTAGAAGACATTCCGCTTCTAAAAGTATATACATACAAAGGATTAATTATTTCTATTTTAGGTTCTCCATTATCAATGTCGAGATTATAAATCTCTTCACCCATAATTAAAGCATGCCTAAATCCTTCAGTAAATAAATTATTAAAATTATATTTTTTAGAATAGTTATTAAGAATTCTATTAACTCTTATTTCTCTTCTATCTTGCCAAGAATAATTATATTTCTTTTGAATTTTTTCTAATCTTTCTCTTAATTGATCATCTGGAATAGAACTATCCTGAACTAAATTTTGAAGTTCTTTATTTAATTCAGATTTCAATTCTTCTTCTTTTTGCGAAATAGCATCAGGACTAGTTACTATAGCCATATAGTCAGCTCGTCTTGCTATTTCTTCACCAATTAATGTATTAAGCTTAGAGTTTATTATAGGATGATGTTGTATTTTTTCAGGAATAAAATCTGCATCTAATTGATTAGGGTTAAGTGTTCCCATCAAATCTTCATAATCAAGCATATTGTTGATTAGATTCGTACAGATTAATTTCGTTCTAAAGAATGTTCTAGTGTCTCTAGAATTCCATCTATTCCTACTATCACACGCATTTACACACTGTATTCTCCATTCTTTATCCTTTTTACTAAAAGGAATGGCTTGTTCGGGTAAATTTACGTTAAACATCTAGTAATTTTATTTATTTTTTTGCAAATATACAAAAAAAAATAATACAAGTCAAGTGTTTTGAAAAATTTTGTGGGGCTTTCTATAGTAGAATACCTAAAAACGTATTCCCATTGACTTATATTTTCGATCATAATTTCTACTAAAGAACTCATCTTGCTCTACTGATTGTTTAGGACTTTCCATATTATTTATTTGTTCATCTATAATTCTATGTCTATCCTCTACTAAAATCAATAGCATAATTAATGCAAATATACGGTCATAGTTACCGTGTTTAGGATTATATTTAATAAGTTCTTCTAATAGTCCTTTAGACTTTATTTTAGATACATTAGATATATTTGCTTCTTCTCCATAAGCTTCTTCTAGAAGCCAATTTAATATTAAGTTAATGCCATAGTTAATTACAGCTGTTGTTGTGGTTGTCCCGTATTTCCTATTACCAGTTCTAATAATAGAAGTTCCTGCTTCATCTTTTAATGATTTAGGTGTTTCAGCCAAAAGATATAGTGACTTTACTTTTTCATAATAACTAAACAAACCTTTTTTATTTTGCTCGTAATTATTTACAGCATTATAATACATGGTCAATCTTCTAGTTATTTCATAAAAATCTTTCGTTAATCTTCTTCCAGTGTATTCCGCTACTATTCTTCTAGTCCAACTATCCATTATAAATATAGACCCTAAAGAAATAGTATCAACAACCTTGTCGTCGTCATACGTGTCCGTCCCGGCATAATATCTATTCATAAATACATTGCCCTCAGAATCTCTTTTTGGCTCTTCATATATTTCTACAGCCCCATCTAAATCCATAGATTTAAGGGCTGGAAAATTACGAATAACCTTATTTGAGTCTACTGGATATGTAAACACACTGCCGTTTGAATCTATTCCTAATTCACATACTAATGTCTTGTCAGCTTCTTTATAAGATTGAGTTTGTATTTCTATTAATCTTTCTTTTAAATCATTAATAGGGAATATATTTGAATTATTAGATGAAAACATTTCAGATGGCTTAAGAGGATAGTTTGTAAGTTCACCGTCTATGGCTTTCATAGATTTTGCTTTACGTTTAATCTCTCTTCTTTTCATATAATGGTCTACAGCTTCTTTGATCTTTGTATTTCCATTTTCATCTTTATACGATCCATCCATATAATAAGCCGGAACAAACCATCCTATTTTCCCAGAATTTTCATAAATATCATCAAAAGCTAATAATGTATTAGCTTCTGGATCTCTAAATAGAATTTCAGATTCTACAATTTTATCCATATTACCACCAGTTCCTATATATACAGTTGTTCCGAATCTATTAGTACCATCAGTAACCATAGTAGCTTCATTAGACGCATGTACTTGTAATACATTTTCTAATAGACCAACCTCTTCAACAACTATAATATTAGGTCGTGTACCGGCGGCTGCTTCTGGATTTGTTACGGTAAATGTAACATGTTTTATATTAGACATAGAACCCTTTTTAACCCATTCTCCACCAATTTTCTTTAGATATTCATTTCTAAAAGCATTATTGATGTTATTAGATTTAAGAGTTCCCATATGTTCTTTATAAAAAGGATGTTTAGCATATCCACCTGGACCAGCTAAATTATTTAATGCTAATTCTGTTTTATCTAATATATCTTTAGATTTTGCAGTGTTAGCAGCTCCTACAAGTATTTCTACTACACTAGGATTTTCAATACTTTCTTTATTATATATTCTAGCGCCATCAAATAACCATTCGTGTAATACTACTCCAACACCTGTTAAATATGAATTGTGTGTTACAATGAAGTCTCCTGCCAAAAAACAATGTTTATCATCTTCTACTGATATACATTTTCCATATTGTATTCCAATTGGTTTAATATCAATAATTGTAGTATAATCTATTTTACTTCTTTGATATTTAGAAGTTCTAGATACTATTTTTTCGTTTTTTCTATCTAACTTAGAAATGTTTTCGTCTGTATAGATATACACATTATAACAGTCTCTACAATGTACAAAATTACCATCTTTATCTTTATATCCTACATTTTCTTTTTTAGATTTTCTACAATTATATCCAAGACTTCTAGCTAAGAAACAAACATCATCAGCTAATTGTTCTGACGTTGTATTGTAGCTAGGGGTTCCTCTTGATTTAGTTACTGTACCATCAGAGTCTATTAATCCCTTTAAAAGTTCTAATCTTGTTTCTTTATTATTAAAAAGATATTCTTTAGGAATGAATTTATTATAAGAATATTTACCATAAAGATTGTATTGAATTAATATGTCTTTTATGTTTTGTAAATATAACACTATATGTTTATCATCTTTTAATTCTGAAATTCTATATGGTATGTTAGATTTTAAATCTTCATAATCTAAACAATTTACTGCAATATTTATTGTATTTTTATGTGCGTTTACGCAACACCCATTCCCTATTATAATTCCTAATGTGTACGGATCTAAATCAACTTTTTGTTTTGGAAAATCAATACAACCATTGACTGGAATTCTATAAATATATTCTTTACCAGATGGATTTCTATCTGTTATTTTTCTTTCTCTAACATAGTTTTTTAACATCTCTTTTGTAGATATTGTTATTAATCCGCGTTTTGTTCCATGTTTCATAACAGTCCACAAATGATCCTGTCCAGCAGTAATTGTTCTGCCGTCTTTAAGAGTTATTTCATAAAAAACATCTTCACCAAGGAATGGTATTCCTGTTACTTTAGTTTTAGATCCATCCCATGCAAATACCTCATCTCCAACTGATATCTCGTTCATTGTTTTGAATCCAGAAGGAGTTGGTACTAACTCATTGATACTTAGGGCTTTACCCCCACCCCTGGCACCTAATAACATCATGTTTTTAGATTGATTTTCATATAAGGGGATTCCCATTGGCTTGTCAAATAGCTGCCTTAAATATTGTCTTGCTGGAATATATTTTTTCAAAGACCCATCTTTCTTATAAATAGATTCTACTTGTAAATCCGCATCATCTTCTAATATTTCATTTTTTTCAAATTTATCTACAGCCTCTAAACAAGTATATTCGTCATCATCTGAAAATCCAGAAAAACCGCGAGCTTCAATAAAATTATAAAAATAAGCCCATTCAAAATCTCTAAGGTATGGCCTAACAATTTTCTTAGGGTCTGTTTTTTGTGATCCTTCAGGTTTATGTTTAATAACTCCAAAATTTACATAAAAATATAAATTAGGAGGCATAAACCTCCATTTTTTACCGCATTCTATTGGCTCTACTGGATTATTTACATCTATATGATACTCTGGATCATCTATGCTCCAAAAGCCTTCTATACAGCGTTTTTTATGCAATCTCCAGTAATTAATAAAAGCTTGCGATCTTGGATTATAATATGTATGTTTCCCAATAACAAAATTATTTCTGTTTTTTATAATAGGGAATGTTGGGTCTCGAATATAAAAAGCGTCTAATTCATCAGTCATTATTTATAGATACTTTATTAGTTAAAACAGATCTAGCTACAGAAACTGAATTTTTAATGGCGTTTTCAATCACTTCAGCCGGATCTATAATTCCAAGTTCTAAGCAATTTCCTTGAATAATTTTTCCATTAACAATTTTATAGCTATATGTATTAACTGTATTGTATGCATCTTTTTCAAATTTTAGATATTCATCTAATAGAAAATTAACTTTAAAGTCATTTTGCATTAGAAGATGAAATGGGGATTCAAAACATTTAATAAATACATTTTGATCTTTGTTCTCGTAATTCATTGAAGCTCTTGCTAGAAAATAACCACCCCCAGAAACTACTCCTTTTCTAAAAGCTGCTTGACATGCTTTAACAGCATCTTCAACTCTATCTTCTATTTCTTTTTGTTCAACATTGGAATTTGCTCCTATACGTATAGTTGCCGATCCTCCTTGTAGTTGATATATTCTAGACTTAACTTTTTCTTTATCATATTTACTAATAGATTTGTCTTGCAGTCTTTTATTCAGTTCTTGAACACGATCTTTTGTATTCATATTGTCTTTAATAAATGTCGTATATTGACATCTTGCACATACAGCATCTACAGAACCTATAAAATAGTCATCTTCTTTTTCAGCGTCTATAACTGATAATAGGTCTTGCATGTCATCTTCGTTATTATTAATGGGAGTCTGAACTACAAGACATTCTAATAGATTATTCATGTTGTTATTAGAGATATCTGCTATTGTTTGTGGATTCATATAATTACACATGAATACAACTGGGGTTTTAGGATTAGTATATTGCTCTAATATTTCTGCTATATCTCTAATACTGTTTACTTCTTTAGGATAAACAATAACATCAGGATTTCTTAAATAACATTCTTCATGAGATGGATTATTAATAAATAATGGAGACGCATAGCCTCTATTTATAGTATATCCATTAGAATATTCTACAGAAAGTCCTTTTTCATCAATCTTTTCTAAACGTATGTCAACGTTCTTGCCTTTATTTTTAAATATAGAATAAAGAAGATTTGCTATTTCTTCATCTCCATTAGAAGCAATTAAAGCAACATCTCTAATATTTTCAATGTCTATATCAATTTTATTTTTAGATAAATATTCTAATAAATATTTTTCTATTTCATTTAATTGATTTAATAAATATTTCTTGTCATATTGAACTAAACTTTCTTGTATTTTATTTACTAAAGATTGTATAAGAATACAGCTAGAACTTGTACCGTCGCCCACTTCACTATTAGACTTTTCAGCGACTTCCTTTACAAGCATAGCTCCTATATTTTCAAAAGGATCATCTAAGTTAATAAATCTAGCAACAGTTACTCCGTCTTTAGTGTTGATTAATCTATTTCTATCTTTTATAAAAACAGTATTGCCGTTAGGACCAAATGTAGATTTTACAGCATCAACCGTCTTATTAATTCCTTTAATTATAGATTCTAAACCTTCGTTATATTTAATATCACTCATATTTTGTTTTATTTTATATTTTAAATAGCTCCTGAATCAGATAATGATTCTTCTCCGCCTCCTTTTAATCTACCATCTTCCTTTTCTGAATCTACTATGTCTTTTAAAGATCGTAATTCATTTAATATTTTAGGAGTGTTCATCATTAATTTATCTAATGTCTCTATAGTATCTAATTTAACATCATATTCATCAATGAATTTTGTTCTTTTATAAAATGAATCTTTTAAGATTCTATACGCTCTTTCTGAATCAGTTTCACATAAATCCTGATACTTTTTGATAGCGTCGTCAAGACCTTCAAAAGAAAATTCTTTTCCGTTATCTTTGGCATCTTCTATTATAAGAATTTTACGTTCTTCAAAAGGTATATTAGAATATGGATTAGATCCGCTATCGTCAACTAGAATAGCTATGTTCCAAAGAATATCTGAATATTCTTTTTTGTGCTTTTTCTTTATTTCTCTAAATTCATTTATAAATTCAAAGGAAGGATTGACTTTAAAGAAATCTTTTCCATAATCAAATTTAGTTATTATTTTCCCCATAACAAAAAAGCCAGATTTCTCTGGCTTCTATTTATTTCATTTCTTTTTAAAATATCCACGCAGATTAACAAAACGGACTTCTCCGTAAACTTCTCCACCTAGATTAATTCCTGGAATATTAAGGCTTTCTTTAATGACCGTCTTTCCATCTTTATCTTCTTCCGGATAACGACGCACTAAAGAATCAATATCCAATAGAACAATGTCTCCAACTTCAATTTCATCATTCTGTTGTACCGCTACAACAGTTTGATAATCTAGTATAGAGGCTTGTTTAGAACCTGAAAGCAACGAGCTGTCACTATTTAGTGTAATAAGCAATCTGCCATTTAATGGTTTATATTCTTTTAGATTGAATCCTTCGATTCCCTTATTTTTTTCTTTTCTATTTGCCATAATACAGCTTTATTTAATCCGAATTTACCAAATCTATTCATTAATACTTGAAACCGTCTTTCATCTGCAGTTTCGTGAGTTACATCATATTTAGATGCAAATTTATAAAATTCTCTTAACATCAAGAAAGGAGAATCACATATATTTTTTATCTCTCTTTTTGATCTCCCATACTTTTTTGCTAACTCTTCATATATCCTATCAAATCTATTCGCAGATACCATCAATATCTATTTTAAACCCATTTTCTAATTTATAGTCAGAAACTAGTTTATTACCATTTAGTGTACCTTTATTTCTTAGAGATACTAATATATTTCCTAGTTGTTTTGCTGTTAAATTAAATTGGTCTCTAATAAACATCTTTGTTTCTTTAGTCAATTCTTCTTTATCTCTAGAATATATAATAGCTAATATCTCTATTTCTTTATCACTTAGATTAAAATAGGGGTTCATAACTTTGAAAAAATTTTCTTGCATATTATCCCTATTTACTTTTACTGTTATTTTAATCAGTTTTACATTTCTCTTATTGTCCATTCTTTATCCTGGAACATCTGTTTTAGAAATTCAATTGTTGTTTGTATATATTTTATTTCATTTCCTTTATCTGGCTCATGATACATGATATAATTATTACCAGTACTTACAACACAATCATCAGGAGCAAAATAAGCATATGTATCTGTATAAAATACATCTGTGTTAGTTCCTTCAATTCTCATAACTCTGCCATGAACAGTCATCTGTTCAATGGCCCCTACAAAATCATACTTCATCTAAAAATGCTTTAATTTTCCACAAGTCCTTTTCTTCTTCTAATTCTATATCAGACAATAAAGATACTGTAGCCTCATCATTTATTTCTTTAAATATATTAATACAGTATTTAATTTCTGTGCATATTTCTTCTATAGTATCCCTAACCTTCCTAAGCATTGTAGGGAAATCATCAGAATTAACTATATATGTCATTTTCGGTTCTTCGTCGTAAATGAATGGAATATCAAATCTCTTCCAGTCTATAGATAGCAATCTTTCTGCTATTGTATCAAATGTATCTCCTAATCTCTCATATAGATCATCAGTCCATTTGACGTGTATTGAAAAAAAGTGACTTCCTTTAGTTTTTAAATGTAATGATTTAACGTTGTTTTGATAAATCACATACATTTGTATTAGTTTATTAAACTCGCTTATACAATTGTCGTTCATATGTATCCAATTATTCCTTGTTCTGTTGCAGTAATACAATCTCTATTCTGTTTTTTTAGAAATAATCTTAAGAATGGAAATTGTTTTTTTATTTTTTTGAAGACTCTTGGCTTTACCATTTCATCTCCATTCATAACCTTAATTAATTTCCCTTTGTAATTAAATGTTAATTCCATATTAATTCAATATAATTCTACCCTCTAACATATAATCATTAGTAAGGGATATGATATCATAATCCACACAAGCTTTGGTATTACCAAAATTAGAATGAACCCATTTAGACGAACCAAAGAAAGATCCTACGCTCTTATATCTAAATTGTTTACCATATGTAGTAGCACTGTTATGAAGATCACCTTTTACAAAATGAATTCTATTGCCTTTTCCAATATATTCATCTGGAATTGAATCATCATAACGTTTAGTATTAATATATTCATTAATGAAGTTTTCCGTCTTAGAATCTAGAACTAAAGGCATATTACGCTTCATATCTCCTTCATCTTTGCCGTGACATAGAATATATGTATGCACACCAATGTTATATGACCCTATAAACTTATCAAATACTTTTGCATGTACATTTTCAAATTTAGAATTCAATATTGTACAAAGAGCAAAATTAGCCGCATAGCCAAAATCACCATCATGATTAGAAGATCCAACTGCCTTGTACATGATAGAATCCGCAAGATCTAAACTATTAATAGAACTAACAAGATATGTTATGGCTTCTATGAAATATCTCATTTGCTCTTTATTAGTTAGATTCTGAGGTAATTGATGACCTCCTCTACATGTTTGGCCATTCATCCCATCTAGAGAATCTCCTAGATTATTAATAATAATACAACTAAATTTGCCATAAATAGCAACTTCTCTTCGTATCATATCAATAATCTTATTCATTCTGGAAATAACAACATCTATGTTATAAGTGTTATCATATATGCTCTCTAGAGGAACATCCGCACCAATGTGCATATCAGCTAAATGAATAACCAATGCCCTTGCTTTAGAATAAGATAATTCAGTTACTGGAATATCATCTTTAACAATCTTTTCTTTTACTAGATATTCTTTTACGATATCTTGCATTCCTTCTTTTAGATTGCGGAGATCTTCATTTTCTTTTACAAGATTAACAAATTCTCTTTCTAAAACTTTGCATTGATCTTTATAATACTTTTCTCTAATTAGAGATTCTTTGTTACTATAAACATTATCAACAATTTCATCAACTTCTTTCTCCTCCATAATATGTGGAGGAACAGGTATTGATTGTTTTGTAATTCCAAGGATCTTAATTATATTATTAACTTCTTCTAAAGTTAATGTTGTAAAATATGGTACTATATTCTTTTTAGAAATACCAGCACCATAATCAGAATATAATTTATAAATCCTTTCTATTTCATCTCTAGACAATAGTTTTTCTTCATTTTTTAGAATGAATTTATAGAACATTATTCTACTATCATCTTTAGATCTTATTAGATATAGTTTATTAACATTGTTATTATCTTTAGAATTTACATTTCTAATTTTAGATTTATATTCATTATATAGTTCAGAGAATTTTCTAAATCTCTCTTGAGAAATAATCCCTCTCTTAATTAAAGAAACTCCTCTCCTATAATGATCTCTAACAAAATCTTTGTTGTTAATATTTAGTTCTTTTAAAATTTGTTGTATTGATTTATTATCATTCAATGCTGATTGAACAATCTTAATACAATACTCATTTTTTTCTTCTATTTTATTCATTTAATAAAAATTAATTTAGTATCTTTTGATTAATAATATTTTGCTCTTTATTTTTCTGCCATTTCCTCTATTTGCTTCCAGTTAAGATTATTACTTTTTAACTGTTTAAGCTCTTCGTAATTATATATTAATTTACGCATAGAGCATCCACCCAGGCTCGAACTGGGAAATCATGATTACAAATCATGTGTTTTACCATTAAAACTATAGATGCACATTTTAATATAGATGTTAATTATCTATATTAAAATAATTGTTTCATAAATGAAAATTATATTGCTTTGAAAATGATAATACAAAGATACGAATAAAATTTCATTTATGCAAGTTTTTTAATGATTTTAACATTAATTTAACTTATTTCTTTTTCTTCTTCATCTTTCCGCCACATTTCATTTGGTTTTGTTTTGGAATTTTAATCTCTTTTACCTTACGAGGATTTTTAGATATTTGCTTTTTCATATTCTTTATATTTTTTAGTTAGTTCTTTTAATTTATTTATTATATATTTAGCTCCTAATTTATTAGCCCATCTTTCTGGATATACATCATAATAATTATGATTATGTTTTTTACAATTACAGAATATATTATGAATCAAACTTGGTAATCCAACTACAATTAAATATAATGGCCCTAACATTTCTGATTGTAAATGATGTCCATATTCATGAAGAATCGTTTCATACGTGTTCTGTCTTTCATTAACGATAATATAATTACCTAACGATATACCACTTCTAAATTTTTTAGAAACAGTTATGTTGACATTATCCCATTGCCACCAATTGTGTTTTAATGTACTAGGATAAAATATTTTTAAAATTAATCCTAATATATTCTGTGGCAATTGCCATAAATACATAATACCATTTTTTATTGTTTTCATTTGTTTATATTACCACCATATTTTAATGTGTTTATATATCTTTTTAAAGTATTAAAGCTTTCATCATCAAATTTTATAACATAATCAGCTCCATATCCATTTATATCTATTAAAGCCTCTCTTACTCTTTGTTTACCGAGTTTATTTAACGCTTCTCTAGGAGAAATATTGTGCTTTATAGCATATCCTCTTATCATAGATACTAATTGTTGCATTGTTGCGCTTTTTTCAGATGTTAATGACGATTTTTTTATTTTTGGATTATCAGTCTTAAATATTTTATTTAGTATATCTTCTCTTTTCTTGTTACTATTTATATTAAACGCAAGATCTACAACATGTTGATCTTCATGAATTAATGTCATTGTTTTACTCTTATCTGAATATTTAGGATTTAATGTTATAGATTTATTTTGTTTATTATAAATTCCTTTTGTTCCTTCTTTTAAATCTTTAATAAAAATTTTTGGATATAATTTTTCATCATATTTTTCTACTGATTCTATGAATTTTTTTAAGCTAGATATATCATCTTCATAATTTAATTGGTCAATAATCCAACTCTTATTATTAAATTTAGCATTCTTTTTATAACCATTCTTAATTGGCATTAAACGTCTTGCAATATCAGATAAATGATCTCTACTTTTCCTAATATTTTCATTAGACATAGCTGTAGCAACAGGCTCTGTTATTTTAGACTCAGGTTTTAAAAACGGAAGTCCTTTACCAAATTTTCTACTCAAAAACCTTACTACATAAGGTCTTATCCCTTCTATATTAGATTTAAAAAGACTATTTGGATTTGAGTCTTTAGCAATCTCTAATTGAGAAACTAAAGGTTTAACTTTATTTAAACTATTAGATGTTTTAGATATATTATTGAACCCTAATGTTATAGGTAATGAACTTGTTAAAAAAGTTAATCCAGTATTGGCCCCAGAACCAGGAACTACACCAAGATGATTATACGGCTCTTTATACCAATCTCTCCACGTTAACCCAGAATTATTATTAGGATATATTAAATTATATATTGATTGCATGCCAGCCCCTATATGCCTAGATGGATCAAGCACATATCCAACTGCCTTTGCCTCTGAACTATCTAAAATCTTACCGACTTGATACGCCGTAGCTAGTTTTAAAGCCTGTTTAAATTTTGACTCTTCTTTTGACTTAGGTGTTATAACGACATCTTCTAATCGATATGGTTTAGATTCACTGTTGTATAAACTATATGATCCATTATTATTTCTAATATATGCTTTACTAGCATCAATTAATCCTTTATTGTCTTTTAAATAATAATAATCTCCATACTTTACAAATTTCTTATCCATTTTATACATATAAAAAGAAAAGCTCCCTATTTTATATAGAAAGCTTGTACGTTCACAAAAGGGTCTAGTTATGGCAACTATATCAATTTTATCTTCAATATTCTATAACACAACTTTCATTCTATTCAAGTTGCTATAGAATACTTCAGAAATAGATATAATAAGCCCCTGCAAAGTCACTCTAATTTATTTAATCTTTAGAATAACTAAGCAAGGATATTATTACTAATTCCCCTATTTATCCAATAATTTCCTCTACACAGTATATTTATTACACTATTTTAAATAGAACTATTTTCTTTTTATTAAAAGAAAATAATTGAGTTTTTTAAACTCTTATAATAAAGCCCTAATATCTACGTATCCTGCGCCGCAAAGCGTCGTAGCAAGTAAAGTATTATATATTGGATGTTTTTAGTAGTATCGGGGACAATTCAGTCTCTATTTCTAGAACTACTAGATCCTTTCTAGTATAACCTATAACCCGACTTCTGACCTGCTAGAATGTGCTAAATTCAAGGAGTTACCCTCATCACAGGTGATATCCTAATATTATTGATTTACATATCCTATCTACAGATATCTAAAACCAATAACTTACTATTAGAATCTACTTATGCAAAGATACGAAATTTTTTTGACTTTGTCAAGTTTTTTTAGTTAAAATTGAAAAAAAAGTTGGTCTTACTATAGTAAAATACCTAAATTTACTGTTTTTATAATAATAGAATAAGTGATGTTTTTAGAGTTGTACGAAAATTTTTTTTATTTTTTTTATTTTTTTTTTGAAATTTTATTTTTTAGTTCTAGACGTGGTGGTCTATAGGGATAATGAAAACCTTTAGGTACTTTGGGGTTGGTACCCGGCCTTAAACTGACAACATTAGGGAAATCCGGATTCGTTTTTTGAATTCTTCCCTTCTTCCCTCAACCTATATCTTTAGAGAGTAAAAGCCTTCGGCTTTTGGACTCTCATACGTCAAAATCACACAGTACGTTTAACTTAAAATCACACAACGCAATGTACACAGTTTTAGTGACCACCAAGAAATCCGTAAATTCTCAAGCTCAAAAAACTACGGTGGCAATTCCGTCTTTAGACAATGCTATTAAACGAGCTTTGAAAGAAGTCGCAAAATTAAGCAACGTATTCTACGTGGTTTTCGTAGTAGACGACCAAAGCACGTTCTTCTACGCTAGCAACTACAGCGAATTGCCTACGAAATTCTGAAAACAGCCCTCTTCGGAGGGCTTTTAAACTAAACTAGGAAATGAATAATACTATAAAAATATCGATAGGGATTATTTGCTTTGTTTTATCTTTAATCTCTATAATGACTATTAGTAATGATTTGTTAGCATATATGTCAACTTCATTACTATTGGCAATAAGCATCTCATTATTTGGTGATGCTTTAGACAAAAGATAACGTTGTGTGAAGAAGAACTACTGAAATCATGCTATCTCAACCATAGTGATGAAAGTAGGTAGTTCTTTTATAAAGAAAGAAAAGAAAGTAATATAAAGAAAAGAAAGAAATAGTATTTTACTACTATTTATATTATTAAACTAAATGATTTAATAGAATAGATATATAAGATAGCGGCTTCGCCGGCTATCTATTTAATCATCTCTAATAAATCACATATGCTAGTATATTAATTGTATATATACTCCCATACCTCTCCCGTCTCCTCTCCCTCATCAATCTATCGATTGACGATGAAGAAGAGAAGCCTTTATTTTTGATATTTGTTGAGGTTATGATTCCCTTTATACCCTTAACCTATATCTCTTGTCTGTTAACCTCATTTAATCATTAATATTTTGTAACCATGAGCAAACATGTTGTTGTACTCGACAGAGTAACTAACACGCCTAAGATGATTTTCTTGGGCTTCAAAGAGACCACTCAAAAAGATGGTCTGACTTCTAATTTCTTCTCCCAGATGTTTAGCACTCGCTATGCGTCTGTTGGAGACATGCGTCAGGTCATGAGCGACCGTGTAAAAAAAGCACAGGACAAGTATGGATTCGAGATAGATGCCAAAACTGGTAAAGTCTCTTATCCTGACGGCGTAAAACCTGTTACCATCCAGGATATTCTTCCTGAATTTGATAACATTGAACCTGCAGTAGTGTACAAGTACATTTCTGCTCAGGCATACGAAGACCTGTCTGAAGTGGAACGTCGTGCTTATCAGCCTGCAATTGTTCCTCGTACCAACTTCTACCAGACCAATCCTGAAACCGGTGAGGTCATGCGTGATGAATATGGTCGTGCAATTGTAGAAAGCACTGGTGCTGCTTACTTCACCGATTCTCTCGGTGATATTCTTTTCAGAACTTCTGCTATTCGTGATGCAAGCGAACTGCTGAAAGAGCAGAAGATGGTAAGCAAGCCGCTTGACCACGATGCTTTTGACTTGCTTGAAGACTGCCCTGCAGCTCTTGAAGCTATCAATGCTCGTTTGCAGGTAGCTACTGAACAAGAGGCTACTGCTGACGAACTGGCTGTGTAGTCGTAGCGACCTGATAATAGGCTGGTAGTTGAAATATACTACCAGTCTTTTATTATTTAATTGTAATTAATTAATACTATCGTTTTGTACTACACTTGCACTAACAACAATAATAATGACAGAAAAAACAACATCATTTCTATTGTTATGTTGATACTTTTTCTTGTTGTTATCGCTTTAAATCATTGATTTAGAGTATGTAGAGAGGGTAGTTATAACCCACCTTCTCTCTCAGTCCTATCACCACACCTTTAGCTATACTATACTCAATAGTATAGTTATATAAAAGAATATCAAAAAATGCAAGAACAAGAACCAGAAAGAAATACATGGGGAATTATATGGTGGGCGTTAGTAATAATCTGGTTTTTATCAGGATTATTATGGACATGTGCTAATAGATCCTTCATATCGTAAAATCATGAAAAAGACAATAAAATAAAAAATCAAATACCGCTTAAAATGGAGAACCTCATAAAATACATACATATTACTTTTCAAGTATTTTCAATAACTTTTGACTTTTCCAAAGCAAAACCAGAAGATAAAGTAAGAGTAAAACCATTTGATAAAGAGAAGAGTTATGAATTTGGAACAACTAAAAATATGGTTTCTTTAGAAAAGAAAACACTTACCATAAAATCAATAACAAAAACAGAGCCAGATTTATCAAAAGACAAACCTGCAAATTATTTAATAACATTAAAAGAAGCCAATAATGGTTGGTCATGGTCTGATGCAATGTTAGAATTAATAACAAAGGATAAATCTTGTGATATCA
>OJMH01000177.1_pt1 | contig 95174 bp, 94 predicted proteins | sample 1597111 | NCBI WGS metagenome assembly OJMH01 (sample SAMEA2452115, study PRJEB22498) | human gut metagenome | reverse complement strand
GTTCCTAATTATCAGCAAAATATATTTATTCTTATTTCGAACTCACGTTATTATATATAGGTGTACTGTGCACCTAATCCAACGTTTCTACCACTTGTATTTTCCCTACCTTTTATATGGGCTTGCGCTATCCTCCTGTTATACCTGACAATCCGGCTTTCCCGACCCAGAATTATCAGCGGAAGCCCTGTCCTTACGCACGTCTGTCCCTTGGGCAGACCCACGTAAGGAGTGGCAGACGGACGCACATCGTCCTTGGGCTGGCGCACGGGAGCTTCAGCCTTGCTGAAACAACCTCGTGTGCCAGCTCCGGCCAACAAGCGTCCTCTTTTGTCTGCCAAGCAGGAGATTGTCTGACCCACCCAAGCCGGAATACAGTTATAGTCCAGTTTTAGCAACGAGTCCCTTTGTACAACAATCCACCTTTTATATCGGTCTGATCCCATTGCGCGGTTCCTGCACCTGCATCGGGTTATTTTCCTGCAAAACTAACAGCCTGCGTTCAATCCTTGCAAATCCGGCAAGCCACCACGGGTGACTGGCGGAAATCTTCCTTTCTGTTGCACGGAAAGCGTATTTCCACCACCGGATTTGCCGGTTGTCCTTTGCCCATTGACGATGCAGAAAAATAACCCCGATGCAGGCTTGTAAAAGAGCCGAAAACAGGGGAGGAAGTTAAACCCTCAAAATCAATGAAAATGGATAAGACAATAGCAGGACAGACAAACAAGGTAATGGTGTGGCTGATGAAATACTACCCCGTGCGCATCAAGAACGTGGGCGAGCAGCAAAAGGCTGACCGGCAGACCATTTGGGACTTCAAGGACGGACGGGCATACGAAAAAGTTGCCCAAATGACCGCCAAACATCTGCAAGAACTTTTCGGCAGTCGGCTCACAAGCATCGTGTTTTCTTGTGTGCCAGCGTCAACGCAAGAGAAGAACGAACTGCGCTACAAGCGTTTTTCGGAGAGGGTCTGCGAACTCACCCACGCCATCAACGGCTATCCTCATATGCAAGTGTCGGCAGAACGGTTGGCAGTCCATGAACACCGAAAGGACGAAACCGAAGCACGGACGGCACAAATGGCAGACTATGATACGGATTTCTTCAATGGCAAAGACGTGTTACTCTTTGACGACATCATCACCAAAGGCATATCATACGCCACCACAGTCAATAACTTGGAATCATGTGGTGCAAACGTGTTAGGCGGTTTGTTCTTGGCAAAAACATTTTATAAAGTAAGATGATGATACATACTGACACCAAAAATACAGCGGCGTTCACAGGACACCGCTGTATCCGCTGCAATGACAGGCAGCGGCTGAGAACCGAACTTGAAAGGACTATCACAACTTGTTATGATTCGGGCATCCGTCATTTCCTCTGCGGCATGGCGTTAGGCTTTGACATGCTTGCAGCTGAAACGCTGTTGGCGGTGAAAGCCGAGTACCCCGACATCCGTCTGACAGCCGTCATCCCTTTCCGTGGGCAATCATTCAGGTTCAACTTTGCAGACAAAGAACGTTATCGTTCCATTCTCGGCAAGGCAGACAATGTGGTATGCCTTAGCGAAACCTACTTTGACGGCTGTTTTCTCAGGCGCAACGACTATATGCTGAACCACGCAAGCCACATCATCGCCTATTACAATGGCGAACCGAAAGGCGGCACGTTCTACACTTGCCGCAGAGCAGAACGCATGGGATTGGAGATAACCAACTTATACTAACCATCTAACAATACAGACGTATGATTATTACCGAAATCAAATTCGGCGGTGTGGAATATCCATGCCGCATGGTGAAAGACAACCAAGGCGAGTACCTGGTTATAGGCAGCACGGCTCTGCTTGATGCTTTGCAGCCTGGCAGTTTTGAGGACGAGAACGAGGGCTTTGCCAGTGAGGAAGCATCGGACATCTACGATGAGATTTTCTATTTCACCGACGAACATTCTCTTTCCTTGCCCGACGAGGAACTGGTAGAGGAACTTAGGAGGGATAATCCCGAATGGTTCTGACAATGGAAATCCATGTGTGGGAAGTCGGCTCACGGCTTCCTTGCATGGATTATTTGGCTCGATTCCACTTATAGCGTTTGACCACTTGTCGTACTTGCTTTCCCCCTGTTATATTCCTGTTATACTTACCTAATTCCATTACCCATTCACAGCCAGTCATTATTCCTTTTTTACCTGTCTGCATCACATTCCGCCCTTGCCCCTCACCGTTTGGGTTTCCGGCTGCGAATGTCGGGCATCTCGCTTGACCTGTCACGCTTTGAAGTGGATTTCTTGCGGAATCTTCCTCCTGCGGAGCGTATTCGGCAAGAAAAAGGGTCAGGTGAAGCATGGCCGATGCCCGGACTAAGCATCCGTAAATCCCAAACAGGCTTCGGGGAAAGGAGCCGATGATAGGGAAAGAAGTTTCACTTAAACATCTACGGATATGAACAAGAAATTTGAAAACCTCAGAGAAACGAAAGAGTACCGTCTTGCCATGCAGGTGAAAGATACGTTGAACGACTACGGCTTCGATTGCCAAGCATTCGCCGCCTCCATTCCCTATATGCACCCGACCTTGCAGCAGAACCTCTATAAGCTGTTGAAGGAGTGCCTTGCGGTGATGGCCGATGACAAGAGGCGTTATGACGACCGCAACCGTGCATCGCATGAGGAAGCGAAAGACATCATGGCTTACCTGAAAGAGAACGGACATTATATCCCTTACATCTAAAACGACACCGATTATGGAAAGGAACACTGTGTTTTTGGTTTACACCTTGATAGAACAAAGTGAATGTGTGTCTGATTGCCACGCCTTGTATGCCACCCTTGAAGGTGCGAAAGCCGCCATGAACAGGGAGATAGAGGGAGCAAGGGAGAACTTCAACAAAGGTGAAGTGTTGCACGACTTGGAACGTCTGTATGAGTTCCGCACGGAGGATGGTTATGGGTTTACGGTAGGAATTGACGAAATGAGGCCGCTATGAAAAGGAAACGGTACAACTACATCAACAGGCTGGTGGAGAAAATTACCACCAGCCCCTCCAACAACATGGAGTTCTGTTATTACGGCCATTTGGTGAGCCTGCAAAGCGGCACGACCGACTATGTGGACGTTACGGTCTACAACAAGGCAGACCGTTATTCCGGCGAACTGGCAGATTTCAACTTCGACTATTGGACGAAAGAGCTGGACATAGGACACACGGAAAGCGACAGGCTGTTTGATGCCATAGTGCAAGCATTCCAGCGCATCTATGGCAAGAGGAACGTCAGCGTAATCATCGAGGAAGAAGAAAACTTTTACTAATCACAATAGAGATAAAATGGATAAGGATTTTGTATTGCAGATGGCTAACACCATCAAAGACCAACTTGTGGGAATGACCCCGTTGAGTGTCATTTGTTCATGGGGCATTGAAAAATTCGTGGCTACGGAATACAAAGGTATGGCCGCCCTCAAATTCCATGTGAACGGACGGCTGTTCCGTGGCAATGTCATCATCGCTTACAATGACATGGACTATTACGAGGTGTACCTGCAAAACTATGCCGGCACAGAGCGCATCGGCGAGGAAGTGTTTTTTGGCGAGCTTGGTGGTGTCATCGATGAAGCCATCGAGCGGGGCAAGGACGAAGCTGAGTACCAGCAGTTTCTTTTGAAGGAATGTTTTTCTCAGATTTAAACGGACAGCTTATGATTTCAAGAAATTCCACGCCCCAATCCGTCGGGGCTATCCTTGACGGCATGAAGCGCAACGCCCTGCAAGCCGTCAGACAAACCATGCAAGAGAACCGACTCCAATCCGTGCCAATGGATGTTGATGTCGGCATGGGGTGGACGGACAAAGACGGACGCACTCACTGTGGAACGGTGACAGGGCTTAGCCTTGACGGGAAACAGTTGAAAGTGCGGCTGGCAGACCGCTCCCTGCCTTTTGTATTGGATGAGCAACAACTCCCACACGGAAGCCACATCTGGCTGATGCGACTGAACGATGCCGTCCGAAACGCCTTGGCGCGGCAAAGGTGGACAGCCTGACTGATGCACTAAAAGGGTAGCTTGGGTATGGGATTTCAAACGAGCCATACCCATCTATTCCTTTCGCTTTTGACATGAAAGTTAGAAGTTGATGTATCTGACAGGGGATTGCCCTTGCACGTACTCGGACACGTCTTTGTTCAAGTATGGTGAATCGAGGATTTCTTCACCCTCAAAGGCATAACGTGTTCCGACAAATAATTGAGGCTCTTCGACGGCATACCATTTATAGGGCTTGAATACGGCACGGACAATTCCCTCATATACGGCCAAGACATAATCCGCTGATTGTGCCTTGGCCACATTTACTTTCCAGTACTTCCGTACCTTTTCGTACATATTTTCCCTTTTATACACTTCCTCCACATCACCTTTAGGCCGGTAGGTGCGGTTGAGCTTGACCGCCATCAAGCGGTCTTTGCCCAATGCCGTCAAAGGCTCGCAGTCGTACAAGGAATTTATCTCATCTGTTGATTTGATGCCTTCATCCCATTGGTGATGCCCGGCTTGGATATTGGTCAAGACATTCTCCAAGTTAAAGTCACGGAACGTCAGCAAGTCGATGATGGCTGATTCCACGATGTAGGCTTGTTCTTCCGTGAGGTCGTGTCTGATTATATAGTGTTTCACTTCCTCGCCATTCTGAATAATCTCCCTGATGGTCTGGAGTCTCAATGTGTCGTCTTTTGATGTCATGGCGCATAAGGCGTGTTGGAACACGCGGTTCCCATGCCCTTTCCCTATATAAAATATCCGGTTGTCCCTGGGTCAACCAAGCAATACACATAGTAATTGAGCTTGTCCATGACAGACTGATTGAATCCGGTTCGTTGCATAGCCGCCTCCCTATTTTAGTTGTCCTTCTTTTTATTTCGGGAGCGTTTCAATTCCACTCCTGCATCCTTCAGCACACGGAAAACGGAACTGCGGCTGCGGAAGCCGCTGGCTTTCCATATATCCTCGATGGTGTAGCCGCTTTTGTACATGTTTGCCACCAGTTTTTTTCTTTCCATCCGACCGTATGCAGCCTGAGAAAGCACCTTTATCCCTTTTGTCTGCCTGCCCGGATGGGGAACCATCTTACGCACGGCATTCGCTTCTTCGGGCAGCTTGGCCACCACTTTCAGCACATCGGACACTTTGGTTTCCGGGAACAGTTCATTATCCGAGTCAATGCCGTCATGCAATGAAACGAGACGCACGGATTTTATCCGGCAGAACTCCAAAAAGAATGACAACTGCCTTGCCCCCTTAACGACATGGGCGAGCTTGGATATGACCAACGTGTCGCCCTTGACAATGGTCGCCAACAGCCTGTCCCACCCCAAGCGGTACGCCCCTTCAACCGGCTGTTCCTCCACGATGTCCTCACAGCCGAAGTCCGCCATCCATTGTCTGTCATCCGTCCCGCCCGCATACCGGGGAAGGTACGGCAAGTAACCAATCTTAGCCATATAGTTTCAGTCAAAATCTAATTCCGGTTGCAAAAGTATGATTTTTACGGGATAAAACCTTCGTTATCTAACCGAATTATCGATTAATTTCACCTTTCACACGTCACCTGCTTGGCACTTTGTCCAGCTTCAATGCTGTCTATGTGTAATGGCATATAGACGGGCGGATATTTTACGTTCCTGGAGATGTGAATCCACAAAACCGAATGAACGGGAAACTTCCTTTTTTTGTAGCATATTTTAGCCACTAACAGACTGATAAGCAATTATAAAAACCATACTTGGAGTATGATTCCCTAAGAATGGATAATGTTGAAGGAATCTATATGGCTATGTGGTTTTCAAGGTATAATTTTGCGCCGTTAAATTCAAATTTTCCAAGATGAAACGGACACAATCGGACGGATCAGCCGCCAAATGGCCAACGAAATTGCTGCACTTTATGAGTGGGAAATACCATGTCTTTCCAACTCTAAAAAATCATACTTTCATCTTCATATTGCTTTCGATGGCAATATGGCTGGCAGGTTGCCAACCCGCTTCCAATGACTCCCACAATTCCGTGGAGGACGCCTTGGCCTCTTATCACGAATTGTTCATGGCGATCAAGTCAAAAAAGGCCGTGGACGTGGAAGAACTCATAGCATTGGTACAGGAATGGCGCAAATTGGAAGTTGCCGTTTCTGCGACATTGGAACGTGACACGACTGCCCATGCCGATACCAGACATATTTCCCTTGGGGATTCCATCGACATTCAGATGTCACGCTTGATTGACAGCAGGAAGTGGAGCTATTCCGACTACCTTACCGTGGTGCGTGGCTTAAACGACATAGAGATGGATTCCGTGTCTCAAAAGTTGGTGGCTTCCGTTCACCTGTTCTACCACGATGCCGGCACAGCCGCTCCTTTCAAAGGAAGCGCGAAAGAGGTTATCGGCCAATACAACCGGTTGCTGGATGGCTCACTCACCAAAGGCATCCGCACCAAGCAAGATGTCATTGGCTTCCTGCGAAAGGAGGATGTGGCTTTCCGTTCGTTCCTGCTCCATCTGCCAACATTGAGCACAGGCAACATATCGCTTGACGGCATCACAAAGAAAACGGGGGAAATCATGCACGGCATCATTAGCCTGTCAGCCGATGAATATTCCGTATTTGGCAAGTCGGAGGTCGTTATCCTGCTCGCGATGCGCAACAACAGAAGGTTGTTACAGAATGCGGAAGCCTGCCTGGAGAGTCTGCGCCGTTTGCATCGGACAGACAACGGTCAGGCGACCGCCTACCAATGGATGATCCTGCAACCGTGGATTTCATTGGACGGCTTTGCATACGCGCTGATGAACGATGAACAGATACAGACGATGGAGGAATTGGCGGAACGAACGCCTAAGGCTTTGGCCAAACTGGAAGGGGCGGATTTTCCGTTGGATGCCGAGGGGTTGCCCGCACTCCTGATAAAAACATTCATCTTGGGATATGAATAGACCCAGTGCACAACGATTCAGATATTAATAAACATACTACAACGATATGCAGAAAGAACAGATTGACCGCTTTGTGACGTTGGCTTCCTTGCAAATGCCGGCGTTGGTTTCACAACCCCTGTTCCAAGGGGCAGAGATTTTTGAGGACTATGCCATGCTTACATTCCGTTTGCCCAAGACCTTTTGGATGGAGGAGCTTCTCGATGAGTTGGAAGACCAGATGGAACTGGTGCTTTTATACCATCACGTGCCAAGTGCCGATACCCCGTTCGGTCACCGATGCTGCGCCTATTCCAACCCACGATTCGGCCACATGTACAAGTTGAACGTGCAGGCTGACGACCGTGTGGAGTGCGACACGCTCTATGTGACCCTCTACGACTCATTGGAAGTGATGGGCAGCGAACTCCGGGAAGAGTTATCAAGGGTACGGAAAAACGGCAAGCTCTTTTACGCTGTCAAGGAAGAGGAACTGCTCAAAGACTTCATCTGCCTATGAAGGAAGTTTTGTACAGGCAGCTTGCCGCCACTATTCATGAGTGCCGCACTTGGGTGGACGTGCTGGACACCGACCGTGAATGCAACTTCATGCTACACTCCGGCGGAGGGCTGCACCCCGTCCGTTGCAGGGTGCTTTCCTTGGTCGCCAAAGTGTCCCACGGCGCTTATACCAAAGGTCATGTGTGGGACATTCCCGAATACCGGCTCGACCGTGCGGTGAACTCGCTCAAACGTCGGCCGGGCTTCAAGGAACGGTGCCGCTTGGGAACGCTCTCCATGCAGGATGCGGAGGGCATCATCTACCTCGCGTCACACAAACTCATCCGGCTGGAACTTGAATTGTAACCCTAAGACAAGAATCAAACGATGCTTATCTTCATCCTTTATATGCTCTATACGCTGGCGTATGCCGTGCTCCCTTTTCTATACAAGGGCAAACGTCCTGCCATGCTCCAGTTCTATTTGCGCATGACGTGGAGCCGTAGCTTCCGCAAGTGCTACGCGCTTGGAATGCTCGCCACGCTCATGGTGTTCCACTTCTACCATCTGAATGTATTCGGGAATGTTTATGAACTGGCCTTGTCATCCCTTGTTTGCCTGTCCCTGTGTTCTCACAGGAACACAGAACGGGTCTTTGACTTCTTGCAACGAAAGCACCGTCTTTTCTGGGCGGCAATGGCCACGATTATACTGCTTTTCGTCCCGCATACGCTGCCTCTCGGCATCACGGTGGCCACAGTCGTATTCGGTGCGGTGTTCTATCCCTCCCAGACTGTACGGAAGACATCATCCGATAAGCTGAAAGAATACTTGGAATCTCCCCACAGCCTTGTGGTGGACTATCACAAATGGTAATCGGAATCTTGGCTGATGGAAAGATTGCTTACATAAAAGCCTTTTCCCTGCCATCCCATTACAATTTTGATTGAACAGGATAACGATTAAAACAAATCACGCATGAAAGAAGATAAAACGACTCAATACCGCATCCAAATCGGCAATGACTTGCTCGCATACCTGCATTCAGAATCGGGTGAGAAATACTCCAAAATGTCGGCGTTCCGCAGCCTGATAGAGATAGCCATCGGGGACAAGAAAGAGTTCCCTGCCATCGCCAAGCCTTTGCCCGAAGGCCAGGTGGCGTTGACGGTCAGCGGGCTTGCCAAGCATTGGAACTGGCACCGCACCACGGTGAGGAAGTTTCTCTCCACCTTGGAGGAAGCCGGTGCGGTCAAAGTCATAAGCCGTAGCGGGTATTTCATTCTCACTATCTCTTGTGTTATGCCGGACGGTGAGAATATCCAAACACCCCTGTTATCGGAGGAGGAACTGCTCTTGAACCGCTGGCTGTGTGGCTACCTCACGATAGAAGAATTAGCGGAAACGCTTGCACATTTCATCACCGGAACGGATAAGCTGTTCGTGCCAGAACCGACAGGCAAACGCTCCGGCCGGCAAGCATCCACGGGTGAACGTCTGCACAAATTGGTCGCCCACATCATCCTCCACTGCGCGGAGATCATCCCGGCCAATAAACAGGTGAATGAAGCCCTTGAACGATTGTTCTCGGACGAATGCGGAAAAGATCTTGTGCGTTTCCTACAGCGGTTGACGTTCGCCGGACTTCGGCTCATCGAAGCAGGAACCCCAAGTGAGGCACAAGCCACTTGTAGCGGCGATGCGACAGCCGACATCATCCTACGGCATTATCTCCCTTTTATAACGCAAGAAAAGCCCGACAACGGGTTTAACCCGCACGGGATAGCCAAACACTCGGACGGATTGGAAAACTAAGTTTATGCGGCTTGTCCCCCTGTGCAGGGCTTCGCTAATCCAAGTGTAAGGCATCCCGATGAATCGGCGGGTCAAAGCGGAGGTCTTAACCTCCGAACCTGACGACAGGGCTTGCCCATTGAAGGCAGGCTCTGCCTGGGTAGCCTAATCCCCCGGATGCAAGAATTGCACCGGGAGCGACCGCAGGGCGGCAGCAAGCTGTTTGACTAAAATTTAGAAAAATGCGAATGGAAAGTAGAGCGAAACAGGTAATGGACATGCGCCCCGGCAAAGGCATCACAGCGGCGCAGAGTGACGAACACCAGCGGAACTGGTCGGAGCGCGGTTGGGACCATGCCACCAAGAACGGCAACTACGACCGCAGCCGCGAGCACCTCAATTTCGAGATTGTGAAAGGCGGCATCATCCGACCGGTCGATAAATCGAGGACTATCACGGGGCGGATGGCGGACAACCTGCGTGAACGGGGCATAGAGGATCCGAACGCAAAACTGGCCGAGCCGAAGTTCCGCACGGTGGTGAACATCATCTTCGGAGGGTCGAGGGAACGGATGCACGAACTGGCGTTCGGCGGCCAGCGAATTGACCTTGCGCATGGAGCGGATAATTCGCACGTCAGACGGCATAAGGACATTGAGGAATGGGCGAAGGACATGTACACCTTTGCGTGTGGACAGTGGGGAGAAGAAAACGTCATCGGCTTCGTCGTACACTTGGACGAGATGAACCCGCATGTCCATTGCACCGTGCTGCCCGTAAAAGATGGCCGGTTCAAGTACAAAGAACTGTTCGGCGGCGCAAACAAATACGAATACAAGGCACACATCACCAGACTTCATGACGAATTGGCCAAGGTGAACGAGAAGTGGGGATTGTTTCGTGGCAACAGCATTGCCGTGACAGGGGCGAAACACCGGACCACGGAGGAATACCGCCGTGCATTGAGCGAGGAATGTACGACCCTTGAAGAACAGATTGAAACCAACAAGACATTGCTTTCGCAGCTTTTGGCAGACATCCGTTTTGCGGAGAAACGGGTGAAGGGATTGGGAACGATGACCTCCAACTTAGAGGAGAAAAAGAAGCAGATGATTGCCGAAATGGAAACTCTTGCCAAGGACTTGAAAGCAGGCCGTGGCGACTCGGAAGAACTGCGTAAGAAGATAAGCAAACTCGACCTCGACTTGCAGAAAGTGCTTGACAACCTCGCCGACAAACAAGACAAACTGGAGGCTGCCAACAAGCAACTCTCGGAGCTTCGCAAGATAGAGGAAGAGACGCGGGAAAGTGCGATTGAATACCGCCGTGACCTCAAAGCCGCTACCTACGATTTGGAACACCAGGTGCGCTACCGACTTGCCGACGCGCTCTTGGGTGACATCTTGCATGAGTTCAAGTCCCTGCTTCCGGCATTGGACGGTGAAGGGCAAAGCCTGTTCGATGACACATTGCTGAAAGATGTGGCCGAGCGTGGCGAGGAGATTTTCAAATGCGCCATCTATCTCTTTGCGAACTATGTGGATTTGGCGACGACCTTTGCCGAAAGCCATGGCGGTGGAGGTGGCGGTAGCGACCTGCCTTGGGGGCGCAAGGAGGACGAGGACGACCGGGCTTGGGCAAGACGATGCTTGATGCAGGCAAGCCGGATGATGAAGCCCAAAGGCGGTAAAAACGTCAGAAGGAAATAAGCAAGTGATATTCTACAACCGCTTGTATCGCATAGGCTTTGAAAGTATGATTGACAGTATGATAAAAGGCCGCTACTGAAATTCTTGTTAAGCAAGAGTTGAAAGAGCACAGAAGCCTCTTTTGCAGACGCGGTGAACTATTTCTTTTGCAAGTCGAAAACAATTACACTGATAATATGATGAAAAGATTTTTATTACTATCCGTATTGTCCCTGCCGATTGCGGCAAAGGCGTACAATGTTCCCCTGACTGACACCGTCCGATGGGAGATCCTTCCACAACGGGAGGAATTGTTGCAACCATTGGAGCCAGTCTATTTGGAGAATGCCGTGGAGGTTTCTCCTTGGCGTGGTAACTGGTTCGTGAATGTGTCCGGCGGCGTGTCGGCATTTGTCGGTTCGCCGCTTGGCTGTGGTGACATCTTTGACCGCACGAAACCTGCACTGTCTGTTTCCGTTGGCAAGTGGTTCACGCCCACCATCGGTGTGAGAGCCGCCTTCCAGGGTTTGCAATTCAAGGATGCCTTGTTTGAATCAAGAAACTTCCAGCATCTCCATGCCGACTTATTGTGGAACGTGCTGTCAGGCATCTCACGATCCAAAGATGATTTCCGCTGGGACTTGGTCCCCTACGTTGGCTTGGGCATCCTGCATAATGACGAACTAGACCGCCAACCCTTTGCTGTTTCTTACGGAGTACAAGGAAGATACCGCCTGACCGACCGACTGCATCTCACGGCTGAACTTGGCTGCGCCACCACTTTTAAGGACTTTGACGGTATGGGCGCAGGCAACAAGTGGGGCGACCGTCTGCTTTCGCTGACCGCCGGGTTCTCTTATACGATTGGCAAGAAAGGATGGAAGCGCGTGGTTGATGCCTCCCCGTACATCGAGCGTAACGGGCGGTTGGTCGGCTATGCTCGCAGCTTGAACAATGAGAATGACCGACTCAGGCAGAGGAATGGCATGAACGCCCGCATCATCGCCGAATTGGAGAAGATATTGAAGCTGGAGGGACTGCTGGACAAGTATGCGGACAGGCTTTCTTCGATGAAAGACGAGTTAGGCGGAAAGAAGTTGGCAAGCGGCTATCCTAAGAACGATTACAGCGGGTTGAACTCGCTCCGTGCAAGGCTGCGCAACGCCCAAACGAGCAAGGAGAAACATAAGGGCGATACCATTTTTATCCATGGTAACGACACCGTTTATATGGCACACAACAACACTTTCACTTATAGAAATGACGGTTCATACCCAAGCAATGATTCCATTGTTTCATCTTTGCTTGTGGACGGCAAATATGTTGGCCCACCTATCTATTTCTTTTTCGTACTGAACACTGACAGGCTCACGGACAAATCGCAGCTGGTCAACTTGGACGGCATCGCCCGGATTGCCAAGAAACACAAGCTGCGCATCCAAATCATCGGTGCGGCCGACCGTGCCACGGGCAATGATTCCATCAACGAGGGCTTATCGCAAAGGCGTGCTACCTATATGGCCGGACAGTTGCAGCAGCGTGGCGTGAATGCCACTATGATAGAAACAGTTTCGGCAGGTGGCATCAATGATTACAAACCCACGGAAGCCAACCGCAATGCCTGCGTAAGACTGTTGTTTCCTGTAACGAACACGACTGATTAGTTTTTTGTTTTGTCCAATCTTTAACAGAGGATTCACAATCAAATCGGACCACTGTTTAGGGCAGGCTGGCTTGCGAAAGTCGGCCTGTTTCATTTGGGCAAGTCAAATTCTGAAAGGTCGTCGCTGCACGGTTCATCGCTATCCGGATCCAACGGCAAGACTTGCTTTTTTACCACTACTTGCTTCCCTTTCCTCTTGCCATACCACAAGTTTACCATGCTGTTCCCATGAATGATTGTTTTGTCGGGCATCCAGTCAATATCTTCGGGTTCTTCTTCATAAACACCTCGTTTACGACGTTGGCATGGATAGTCCGCATCAGTGTCTGTTGCCATGGGCGCAAACTTCTCCACATCATCCTCCGACCAACTTAACGCATCCAAATAACACCAGAAAGCACCGGGCACTTTGAATGTCTCTGCGGCAAAAATGGCACCCACCACCTTACCCCCTTCCGCTTCCACTTCCTTTCTGAAATCTTGCAGACTCTTCCCTGTGGTAAGGATGTCATCCACCAGTAATACATCTTTACCCGATAAATCCTCCTTGAAGAAATAATTCTTCTCCAGTTCTACATTCTCCCTGTCCTTTTGCAGGTGCAGGCTCTCCCTGTCGCCCGTATAACGGACATATGATATGCCACACACAAGCTCCGGGTATTCGTCATGCAGATAGTCCGCCATCGCCTTGAACCGTTTCCAGTATTTCCGCTGTGTGCTGCACGGCATGAACATGACAATAGTACCCGGTTTGGGTTTCAATCTCTCTATTCCTGCCACAAGGAAACTGATGCCATCATGCTTGCCGTCCTTAAAATCCAGAATGGATTGGCAGAACTGTTTTTGTGTTTCGTCCAGGTATGGATTGTACCTCGACGGGAAGTAATAGTCCGTAAATACGCAGGGGATTTTCTTCCTCTTGAACACTTTCAATGGCTGATGGCCGGCAGCAAACCTCGCAACGGTGATGGGGAAAATCTTCCTTGCTTCCTTGTTGCCCGCCGACACCGCCTTGCGGCTGAATTCCCTGCGCAGTTCCAACGTAGGCGCATACTTGGCGGCAGCGCAATAGGCTTCACCCAGCTTCCTTGCGAAATATCGCACAAGAGCCAGTATCAGGAATATCAATGATGGTATAATCAATCGCTCCATTTCCTATTTCTCTCATATAAGGAGCGCAAAATTAGCAAAATAGGTGATTGATTGGGATGCCTTTCAAGAGAAACCTCTCCCTTTACTTTCACCTTGTCCCGCCTTCTCACGTTGATTTCTTTCCATTTATACTGACATCTACACAATGTCTCTCATGCCACTTGCCACCGGGCGTATTTTCGTGTGCGAAGTTCAGTCGTCCGCTGTTGATGCCGAAAACTTTTGAGACGGAGATTGGATTACTGTGATTGTCCCGATGACAGGAATCTTCCTTTCCCTGGCGGCAAAGCGTATTCCTGCCAAAAAGTTTGCGTCATAGGCGGACGGCTCATCCTGCACCGAAAAATAACTTCCTGAGGCAAGGGCAAACAGCCCGATAGTAGGGAAATAAAAACATTAGCATTATGAAATTTACAGTATCATCAACCGCAATGGCGAACAAACTGGCTGCAATGGCCAAAGTAATGAGCAACAAACCGGCACTGCCCATCCTTTCCACTTTCCTGTTGGAGGTGAAAGAGGACGCACCGCTGGAAGTGACCGCCTCCGATATGGAATGTGTATGGCACAGCTCATTGGATATTACAGGACAAGAGGGAACAGGCAAAGTGTGCATCACTGCATCCACCTTGTTGGACGCTGTGAGGAACTTGCCCGAACAGCCGATAACCTTCACCATTGACGACAAGAACAAAAACGTGACCATCCACTATTTGAACGGGCATTACGACATGGCGGGGCTTGGCAGCGACGAATATCCCTTGCCGCAAAACGAGAGTGACATCCGTTTCGACATGGACGCTGCCACATTGTGCCATTCCATCGACCAGTCGCTCTATGCCGTTTCATACGATGCCTTGCGACCCGTGATGACAGGGATAAGCTACACTTTTGCAGACGGCAAAGTGGAGTGTGCCGCATCCGATGGACACAAGTTGGTACGCAACACCTATCCCTTGGCAGGGAATGCAGGCGATTGCCGTTTCATCTTGTCGGCAAAGGCGGCTAAGATTGTCAAATTGTTGTTGCAGAAAAAGGAGGGCCACGTGGAAGTGGAATACAACGAGCGGAACATCGTGTTCAAGACCGACATGGACAGTTTCAGCACAAGGCTGATAGAAGGTGCATACCCCAACTACAATGCCATCGTACCCACCAACAGTGATAAGGAAGCGACCATCGACCGCCCAACCCTGTTGTCGGCCATACGGCGTGTGGGCATATTCGCGGAAAGGACGAGCCGCCAGCTCGTATTGTCCTTTTCGGGCATGGCCTTGCTTCTTACCGGGCATGACTTTGACAATGCCACATCTGCCGAGGAAACCGTATTCTGTACCTATCAGGGTGATGAAATCCGCATCGCTTTCCATGCCGAGAACCTCAAAATGGTGTTGGAGAACATGGACGCAGCCGAAGTGCGTTTCCGCATGAGCGAATCGTGCCGTGCCGCCATCATCGAACCCGTTTCGGGCGATGGGCAGTCGGAACACTTGGCTCTGCTGATGCCCATGATGTTGCCCGAGTGACACGACAAAAGGTACAGGGTGTTCCCAATGCCCTGTACCCAACCAAACATATTATCTAACCAAAAACATTTACAATCATGCCTAATTGGTGTAACACATCCCTTGTCTTTGAGGGTGACAAGCAAGAAATCAAGACCCTTTACCTGACGATGAAAAAGTTGGAAAGGCGCAAGACCCCCTTGGTGGAAAATGGCTTTGGCGTAAATTGGCTGGGCTGCCTTGTCGAAGCCTTGGGCGGCCATTGGGAAGAAACCTATTGCCGTGGCACATGGTTTTCTCTGGAGTACCACGGGAATATCCTGCGTATGGAAACCGAAACCGCATGGTCGCCCTGCATCGAAACATACGACTTCATCTGCAAGGTGTTTCCATCCCTGGCCTATTATTACCGTTCCGAAGAGCCCATGATGGCGGAATACCTTACAAACGATTTGGAGGGACGGCATTTCATGGCGTGTTACCATGTGGATGCAATCCTTCCAAATGGTGATTATATGTCGGAGAGCTTCGATAGTTTGGAAGCAGCCCTGCAATGGGTGACGGAGAAAAGCGGATGCACCGTCCAATCGGAGGCAGACGTGGAAGCCCTTAATGAGCAATGGCATACCGGCGACAACGAGGGATATTGCTACCTGCATCATTACCGGGTGGTCTAAACAGGCTCAAATTTAATGGGCTATGCGGTTCATGGGATACCTTGCAAGTGTCCCATGCCGCATAAGCCTATATGACAACTTTCGCCACGTTTTTGTCTGCAATAATTTCGGGATAAAAGACGGGATATGGCTTATATTTGTTTATTTTGCATGGAAAATCAATGGTCATGGACAAGCGAAACATTCTATTGGAAGATGGCAGCAGTGCCGTGGCAAGTTGCCCAGTCATTGTTTCCGCCAGCCGCAGCACCGACATTCCGGCGTTTTATGCCGACTGGTTTTTTCACCGCCTCCGAATCGGGTACTCGGTATGGATGAACCCTTTTAACAAAGTCAAGAGCTATGTGTCCTACGCGGACACAAGGTTTATCGTGTTCTGGTCGAAGAACCCGCGTCCCTTGCTGCCTTACTTGGACTGGCTGAAAGAGAAAGGCATCGGCTGTTACCTGCTATACACGCTGAACGATTATGAGTGCGAACGTTTGGAAACAGGTGTTCCTCCATTGGCCGATCGCATCGACACATTCAAATTGTTGGCCGAACGCTTGGGCAAGGAAGCCGTGATATGGCGTTTCGACCCCCTGCTGCTGACGGACAGCCTATACTTGGACGGCTTGCTTGAAAAGGTAGAACGTGTTGGCGACCAGCTTAAAGGATATACCGAAAAATTGGTGTTCAGCTATGCGGACATCGGCAACTATAGAAAGGTGAAATCCAATCTGCAAAGAAACGGGATAGATTACCGGGAATGGTCGGAAGAACAAATGGTTGAATTTGCCGAACGTCTTTCCATGTTAAACAAGGCTCATGGTTGGAATTATGCCTTGGCAACCTGTGGCGAAAAGGTGGACTTGTCCCGGTACGGCATAGCCCATAACCGTTGCGTGGATGCCGACTTGATTGCCCGCCTCGCTTGGCAGGACAAGGCGTTGATGAAGCATATCGGCATTGAAATCAAGGAGGTCGCCTCACAGGGGCTGTTTGGCGAAGAAGCGTTGCCGCCCGGTGCCATCCCATTGCCCGGAAGCCGATATTTCATTAGCCGCCACAAGAAAGACCCCGGCCAACGCCAACTATGCGGCTGCATGGCTTCCAAGGACATCGGGGAATATGACACCTGTCCCCACCTTTGCGAATACTGTTATGCAAATGCCTCCAAGCCATCGGCCTTGGCAAACTGGAAACTGCATCAAGGCAACAGGCTGGCGGAAACAATCACGGGCAGATAGTACATCGGGGCAGCCGTAGGAGCTTTGTTCCTACGGCTGGTTGATGCAATACAGTCCTGCTTGCCCCGAAAAATCCTGTTTTATCGTCCCCTGCGGTAGGGTACATAATCCTCCGCCACCGCGCTCACCAATTCCCTGTCCTCGTGGGCCACCTCCTGCGTGTTGCCGTCGCCGTCCACATCCATGATGTCCGGCTTGGCTTCGATGCGCTCTTGCACGGCATCTATCTGCTGCGAAATCATCGAGGTCGCCTTTTTTACATCAAACAAGGTCGTTTTCAGGAACTCCGGGGACTCCTTTAAGCTGCCCAGCCACGACTTCAAGTACGCCGCCGACTCCTCTTTTATCTGCTTGGCCATGCCATAGCGTGAGGCCAACAGCGCACTGCCTAATTCGGCCACCAGTTCTTCCCTCGCATATTCCTCCGACCCGAACGCGGCAGGTTTCAAGCGGTTCAACCGGCTTTCATGCCCGGAACTGTGGGTCATTTCATGCAGCATGGTGCCGTAGTACGATTCCCCATCTTTAAACTGCAATTTTTCAGGAATGACGATTTCGTCCTTGGTGATGCTGTAATACGCACGGTCTTGGTGCATGGGACGGATGGGGCATACCCACAACCCTTTGTCCACCATTTCATCCAATGGGGCGAAGGAGAATGACTCGCCTTCCAATTTCTCAGGCGGTTTCAACTCATTGGCCGACCGTATCTTCTCGTACAGTTCGGGACGGGCCTCACGGAGGTTGGTCTGGTCCACATTGAACACGTTATAGACGTTCATCTTCGGATAGACATTGTACCGCTGCTTTTCCTCGTCCGACATCCGCTTGTATTCGTCATATTTGATTTTCTCTTTCGTTTCCTTGTCCACCACGGTAAAGGTGGTGATGAACACCGGGAACGACTTTTCACCTTTCTGTACGGACACCAACGGCAGCTTTTCGCCGTTCTCGTCCACCAAAGGCTGGCGTGAGCCATCTTTCTTCTTGCTGTAATTGAGCGACAATGCCGCGTCGAAGGTGCAGAAAACGGGTATCTCGTAGCCTCGCTTCTCACATTCCAAAGCCAGCATAAGAGCATTCATTCCGTTGTACTCCCTGCCCGAAAGGTTCTTTGGCCATTTCATCATGCCCTCCGTGAACCAGGGTTTCGACCAGTCCTTTTGCAGGGTGGAAATCTTGTCTATCATCAGTTCCGTGAACCGCTCCAACGCCCGGTCTTCGGCCGACGGGCCGTCCCGGTGGTAATCATTCTTCCTTGCCATTCCTACGATTGAATTTGGTTGCCATTTTCCTTTTTTACCCATTCGGCCAGTTCCTCCACCCGACAACCGATGTTGAGCTTGTCAAGATAGGAAGAAAGTTCCAGCTTGCCCTTGGCATTGATGCCAGACTTGGGCACAAGGAATGCCTCACGCTCTGCCGAGAAACGGATGAAGCGCACCCACGTGAAAGCTAACGCCTCCCCGTCCTTCTCCGTGCTGAACGCCGAGAACACGAGGTACTTGCCTCCCTTCTTGTCGGTCTTTTCCTCCACCTGCTTGCCGATGGTGCCACTGAACTCGATGTTCCCCGCTATGCTGTCCTTGTCTGTGGTCGGTGCCAAATCCACCGCATCGGCATGGAAATTCAGGTAAAGGTTGTCGCCCCGCTTGCGGAAAGTGAGCGTACCTTGCATTTCCACCCTTGCGCCCACGCCATACTGGGCGGTATCCATTTCGCCCCCGTCCCTTGATACGGAGATTTCCACTTGTTTGCCCGCTCCCGACTTGGTGGGAATAGTGACCTTGACGGAAAAGCAGATGAATGATTGCCCTTCGCCGTTGGTCCGCACCGTCGCCGCCCGGCTGACCGTGCCGTTGATTGTCACATTGCATTTGATCATATCGTTATCCTTTATATGGGTTATGTAATCATTATGTTGTCATCTCATTTGCAGGTTTTCGCCTTGCCCGTTGTGCCGTTCCATTCCCTGTTCATAGTTCCGTGCCGCTTGGCCGGAAAGGGCGATGCCGCCCACTATCGCCGCCACTTGGCTTCGCTTCTGCTCCGCCGTGATGTCCTTGTCGGAAAGGACAAGGGAGAGGCGGTTCATCTCCGATGCGGTCAGTTCGTGCGAGAAGCGTCCGTTGCCATTGTCTATATGCAGGATGGGGCGTCCGCCGTCCTGCACCTCCAACACGCACTCCTTGCAGGTGGGCAGCAATGCCGAGAGGTCGATGCGCTTGTCCAACGCAGCTTCGGTAGCCTCCCGCATCTGCTCCTCCTTGTTGTCTATCTGCAAGGCCAACGCCATGAGTGAAGCGAACATCGTTACGGCCATTTCCACAACGGGGTCAGTACCATAGCCGAAGTGTGCGCCGCTGTCTTCCGACGAGAGCAGCTTCTTCATCCATTCGTCCGGCGACAGGGTTGTGCTGATGGACGTACCATCAGCAGCCTTGTATTTTGCCATCAAGTCTTTCCCATCGTGCATCAGTTGCAGGCCGATATTCCCCTTTTGGGCGATTTCGGCCAAGTATGCCGCAGGGTCGATGTCACGTTTGCTGCCGTCCGTGGAGATTTGTGCTACGCCGAATCGGAGGCTTTCACCCGATACGCCCAACTGTTGCCCGCCGTTTACCGTGTCGCCCACCTTGGCATTAGTGTTTGCCAGGCCTTGGTAGCTGACCTGGTAGGTGGTGCCGTCAGCCCGTGCATACTCCACCGTCAGTGATCTTCCGGCATCCACCGCCACCACCTTGCCGTTGTCTTCCGTGGCCAAAACAGCCTCATTGTTCGTTTGTAGGGTAATGCTGCGCTGTTCGCCAAATGGTACAGTCACCAATAGGAACTCCGACCGCTCCAACGGGAAGGCGTAATCCTTGCGGTCTTCGGCCAAGTGGATTTCCTTGTCTTCCCCCGGTATGCGACCTTGCGCCCGCATTTCCTCCATCACCATGCGGTCGTACTTCTCCAGTCCGTTCCGTTCGATGATACTGATGAGCGAGTTGGCGTAGTTGCCTCCTGTGGCATAGCCCGCCCGTTCCAGTTCTTGTGCCCAGCCCTTGTAATCGTCAGCCCCCAACTCGAAACACCCGGCGTAACGGGTATTCTCCAGCAGGAAGCGGGAATGGTGTTCGTAGGAATCCGCCACGCTGTTATAACAGCAAAACTTCTCGTTGGGTGCGTCATCGGTGTATAGACCATACCGCCCACCACCGTCTATCCAGCTTTGCGTGGCCTTGATGCCGAAGTGGTTGTTCTCTTTTTGTGCCAGAGTGCTCTCGCCGTTGGAACTCTCCAATATGCCCTGTGCCAATGTCACCGAGGCGGGTATTCCATAACGGCGCATCTGCTCCATCGCATATTCAACGTATTGTTCCGCGTATGTTTCGTTCTTGCTTTTTCCCATATCCTGATTGTTGAAAAAAGTTTGTGATTTCCTTATCTCCCGCGACCGACACGCACTTCGTTTTCATTCTGTACGGACTGCTCGGGGGCTTTCAGTTGGTCGCAGATGGCCACCCTTTGCCCTGCCCGGATGAGTTTGGGCAGGTTGACATCCAAATCGGCATGATGGAAAGAGGCCGCGTCCACGCTCTCACCCTTTGCCGGACCGGAAAGGGTTTGCACGTCAAGTTCCAATATTCGTTGTAACACTTGTGCATCTTCCTTGTACGCCACATAGTCATCACCCGACCGGAACAACAACAAGGCATCGGGATGCTTCTCTTTCAGTTGCTCGAATTGTTTCATCAGGGAAGGAGAAACGGCCGGTCTGCCAGCGTCCTGTTCTTCCGGCTTGACCCGTTCTGGTTGTTGGGTTTGTTCAGGTTGCTGGGCTTGTTCGGGTTGTCCTTTCCGTTCGCCCTGCGTTTGTCCAAGCACGTCCGCAAACAGTTTGGCTGCCAGGCAGGTCTTGTACTCTGCCATGTCCTCCGCCGCCCACATCCGTTGCCATTGCTGGGGTGTCACCAACCTCGGCTGCACTTTCTCGATGCCGTCGATGACCGGGGCGCAGAGGATGCGCTCGTCCTTGGTTCGGAAGATGTTCACCCGCTTGATCCGGCTCAAATCGGTATTTTCGGAAACGTTACCGAACAAATCCACTTTCAGTTCCGGCTTGTTCTGCGCCAAGGCGTAGTATTTGTTGGCCAAATCCCTGCGTACCATGCCAGAGGCTTCCTGTTGCCCTTGCTTGATGGTGGAGAAGAAGCGGTTGATGTCCTCCTTGTCTGGATAGACGCTGAACGAGGCTTCCCCTTGCGGCTTGAGGTACAACGCCCACCGCCCGTCATCATCGCGCAGCATCTGTATGCGGTCGAACTGCACGGTGGTCGCGTTTTCCACCGCCTCCGACACGTCGATGTGCGAGAGCGTCCGCAGTTCCTTGCCGTCCAATTTGGCCGTGGTGACTTCCTTGCCTTCAAAATAGCTGTCATCGGGACGGTAGCCCAATAAGCCCTCCTTGTTGAAGAAGCGGACGAATGCTACCCCTTGTGCCCGCAAGGCGCTCTCGATGCGCTGTTTGGAGAAGCCGGGCAGGTTGTTCGTCACCACCTTTGCCCCGCGTTCCGTCCGCTCTTGTGCGCTCATCACCTCGTCGGGTGTCTGGCTGTACGGGCGTTTGTCGCCGCCGGGCAACACCACATGGCCACCCTCCAACGCCCCACCCGGCAGCACGACATCCACAATGCCCGTCTGCTTGTCGCGCACGATGACCATCTCTTTGGTGGAACGGTCGGGCAGTTCTTTCAACCGCCCTGCCACGGCATAGCTCCCTTGGGCGTTCCATTCGGCGGGCTGGTATTCCCGGCAGGCTTCCTCCATCCGTGCCCCGTAGGATGCGGCTTCGGTGTAAGCCATTTCCACCACTTCGGGGTCATCGTCGTGTACCCTTGCCAGGGCTTCTTCCACTTTCTTGTCATAATAGCTCAGATTGAACTTTTCCATAAACGTTTGCTTCTCGGTAATGGAAGCAAAATTCCGGCTGTCAACACCCATGCCTCCCTTGCGGATGATGTCGAGCAAAATGGCACTTTCCTTGGAGTCCACCTGCGGCTTCTGCTTGTCACGAAGTTCAGCAGTCCTTTTGTGGTCGCGCAGGACGGCGTATTCAATTTTCTCGCCACGCTCCGCCTTGCGCATCACTTCCACGGCGTTGTTCACGTCCGTCTCGATGGCCTCCAGCAGCGTGGGGTTCTCCTGCAGTTCCTGCGTCCAGTATTCCACCAGCGGCAGGTTGTCTGCGGAAATCTTGGCCGGAAGTCCGAAGTCCATCATTTTCACGCCCGCAGCGAGTTCCGCCACCAACCGCTCGTATTTCACGGCATCCTCCGATGGGGCTTTGCCGCCTTGCATCACCATACCTTCACGGGCAAGGCGTTGCTGGTGGCCGGTCGCGCTTGCCACCTGGCGCACCAACTCCTGTACATAGTCGGGGTAAGAGGCAAAATGCTTCTGGTCGGGCATATAGACGGCATCCTTGGCGGTGTCATATCGTGGGGTGCCTGTCCCGTCCTTGCGGATGGGCACAAGGTTCTCCTTGACTTGTGCGGTGAAATGGTTGACGGCGTTCCGCAACTGGCGTTCTTCCGTTTTGAGGTTGCCCCGGTCGTTGATGCCGCCGTGGTTCTCCAACAAGGTAGCGTATATTTCCGGGCTTGACAGGGGCATCGTGGTCTGGTCCACGTTGAACAGGATGCGTATCTCCCGGTTGCGGACACCCTTGTATTGTTTCTGTTCTTCCTTGTCCAACCGGAGGTAGTCCTCCCTCGTCATCGTGTCCTTCGGGTCGTTGCGGTTGACATACTGTTCCCATTTATACCAATGGAACGGAACACCTTTCTCGCCTTGCAGCACCGCTTCCCCGTATTTCTTCGCTTCGTTGAACGAGAAGTAGCGGGCGGTCTTGTAGCCGCCTCGGTCGGCGTGCATCCCCAACACGAGTGCATTGTACGGGCTGACCTCCGGTCCTTTGGGATAAAACCGGGGCGCGGTGCGGCCGGAAGCGTTCAACCAATAGCCGCCACTGGAGGACGCACCGTTCAATGCGCCTGCCAACAGCTCTTTCTCACGTTCAACCGCCGCTTTCTCTTGCGGGCTTTTCTCTTTGCTCATACCTAATTTATATTATATAGTGTCAATTCAATGTCAATGGCATAATGGCTTCACTTGATTCCCAGTGTCCGTTCCCTGCTTTCCTCCAAGGCACGTTCGGAAGCCTGGTAGTTTTCCTGGGCCAGCAACCTTGTTTCCTCATGTTTGGCAAGCACGGCATTGGCGAGGGTGTTCAACGGCAACGCCTCCTGCCGGCAGGCTTCCGCTGCTTGGTGCGGCAACAGGACGCTGCACGGCACTCCGTCAATGTCCATGAAAAGGTTGTCGCCTTGCAGGATGGGATTGGCAAGCCTTGCGTTCAGCGGCTCATCCGGATAAGGTTTGTACAGCCGTCTGGCCGGTGTCTCTTCTTGCTGGTCAAGGGCCTCTTGCCCGGCCTTGTTCAGCAGGTTCAAGCCGCCCATGCCTATCAGCACCATTTTCAACAGGGGATTTCGGACAAACATGCCTAATAGGATGGAGGCGATAGGCAACAGGCTGTCCTTTATCCCGAAAGATTTCGTCTTGCCGGTGAACAATCCTATCAGCACATCGGGAAGCATAGAAACCACATACCCAAGATTTCTGCCCACACTCTCCATGCCGTTCAGCCCGAATGTCCTGAGCAGCCCATCCCAACCGTTTTCGTTGGAAGGTTGCGGGTCGGGGTGTTGTGATGACGGCTGTTGTACTTCTTGTCCGTCTTGTTCCAGCTCTTGTTCGTCCGTTGAAGTGGTCCGCAAGCTGTTTTGTCTCTTTTCTTCTTTTTGCAAGGCTTGTTGTTCGGCCAAGTATTCTTCCTCATATCCCGGTGCCACGACCAAGGGGACATTCTTATAGCGTTCATCATTCCGCTTGTCCTCATACACATCGGGAAACATCGATGCGAGGCTGGGAACACCCGGAATGGCATTCTGTTCCATCCACTCCGCCCAAATGGGCTTCTCGGTGAGAATCCCCATCGGCCTGACTAATTGGCTGTTGACGGACAACACATATTCATTCTCGTAGGAAACAATCTCCCGGCTCTTCTTGCGGAAATCGGCGAATACGTTTCCCTCCGCCCCGAACACGCCCCGGCTGATGCAATCCTCCACGGTCGGGGCTTTCCCGTCGGCTTTTTCCTTTCCCTCGATATACCAATCCACTCCGTAGGAGGCGGCTTCCAGTCCTACAGTCCCGGCCAATGCCGCCCACGAGGTGATGCCTCCCGTCGCCACGGCATCGGCAGCGAATGAGACACCGCGCCCGGCCCACTTTTCCCCGGTGGAGGGGTTATAGGCGACCTCGCCCCGTGCATCTATCTCCTGTTGTAAGGGTGAACGCATCAGCGAGTCGGCAAACCCGAACAGGCTGCCTTCCATACCCTTGCGCAGTACGTATTCCACCGATGACTTGGGCATCTGCTCCTTGACCATGCGGTCAACCATCATCTGCTCCACCCGGTAATCCACGTAGGCAAAGGCAAGGTCGCCGCCCAGCTTGGAGGACAGGCTGTCGTAACGCTCCCTGCCAATCTCGGCCACCACTGCCTTGCGCCATTCGGATGCAAGCAGGGCGAGGTCGGAGGTGAAATCCTTGTTCCCGGCAATACGCTCGCGGCACATCTCCACATAGTCCTCGGCCGTCTTGCTGTTCCATTCACCGGTCAGCCGCAGGTACTGCATGGTATTGTCGGGCATTCCCGTGGCACCGGCGGCAAAACTACTTAACAATCCGACGGGACTCAGGGCGTATTCGCCGATTTCCTCCGCCTGCTTCTTCCCCAAAAAGTCCTTCACGCTGTGCATGACGGACAGGAAATGGGTGTCGAAGTAGCTTTGCAGGCAGTATTCCACCTCGGCCAGCCGTTCACTGTGTTGTATATCCTTGCTCATTAGAGTATATGTTGTTAAATCGAAGCATTCAGCTGTCTCATCAGTTGCTCACGGGTTTGTTCTATCGCGTTGCGGCAGGCTTCCATCTGCTTGGGATAGTATTTCTCCAATAGGGTATCCTTGGCTATCTCATCCTGGATGAAGCCCACCGCCGTCTCCCGGTTGATTTCCACCGAGGCTTCCCCGTCCTCCTTGTTGTTGAACCAGGCTTTCGTCCACCAGCGGAGACCAGCCCGGTCGGGATAGACGGTGACAAGCCGGGGGATGTCGAAGCTGCGCACATCTATCTCCAACCCTTCCAACGGGTCGGTGACACCGATGGCGGCTACCGCTTCGTCAAGTCTTTTTTTTTTATCGTTTTCGTCCAACGTGGAGAGGAACACCCCGTGGCGGAATGCCAAATAGTCCAAAAAGTCGCTTATCAGCAGGTTTTGCACCTTTGCGGCGATGGGCATGGAGCGTGTTCCGATGCCGAGCGGGTTGGCCAACGAGGGTATTACTTCGTAGAAATAGTTACGCATGGCTGAAAGCGAGAAGATGTTGCGTAGCGACTGGGCGGTACGGTCGGCCACTTGGTATTGTCCGCTGCCAATCTCCGACAGGTAGTCGGGATAGAAGCGGAGCATCAGTTGCTCGATTTCCTCTCGGCAGTCGTCAAACTCCGTGGGGATGTCCATTTCAAGGGTGTCGAAGTCGGGCATTCCCGTATGCCCTTGCTGTTGCATCATCTTCAAGTTGCCGTAGAGCATGGCAAGGAAGTCGAGGGGGTTGATTTCTTCCCCGTCATACCGCACTTCTATATGAAGCAGGTCGCCGCTGATGGCCAGCACGCTTCCCGCCTTCACTTTGGCCCCGAACGGTGCCATCGCCCTCGCCAGATGCGCATAGGTCACTTCGTACTTGCCATACCGGGTCACTTGGAACAGCCCGTGCGTGGGGTTACTCCCGATTCCCGTCACCACGCCGTCGGCCACCGCAGCCAGTATGTAGCGGTGCGTACCAAAGTCCACGCCGTGGTGGAAAAACTTGTCACCGGTCTTGGGGTGGGTCTGTTCCCCATAGCCCAAGAGCATTTCCACTTCACCGTTCCGCTCCTCAAACGGCATGCAGTAGCCGCTGGCGGAAACAAGGTTCATTTCTTGTGTATAGTTCATATCTTCGTCATTCGTATTTATTTCTTACTATCTGCACCCCTCCCCATCGTGGGAGGTTGGGAGGGGCTGTCATTTATCTCCGTCTTCCTCCCTGCCGTTCCTGTTCTTCTTGTGGCATTTGCCCTACGGGTTGCACCTGTTCGACCCGGGAGTTGTTTCCGATGAGCATCATGCCCAATAGCAGTCCGCCTATCTTGCCCAACCAACCGAAACGCCCGAATACTAACAAGGCGGAAGCTACCAAACCGAGCATTCCCAAGCCCGACACGTTCCCTTTCCCTAAGTTGGAGAAAAAGTTGCTGAACATTTCCAAACCTTTGCCTCCTGTCAGGTTGCCCAAGAACGTGCCGATGCCATTCCAAGTCTGGTTCATGGTGGAAACACCTTCCTTTACTCCTTGCAAGGCTTCACCTGCCTGACCTACGGCCTGTTCTACTTTCTCGGCGGCTTGCCCGGCCATTTCCACACCTTTGTCCACATTTTCCTCTCCGACAAGCACGTCGGCCACGGTGCGCACCACAGGCTTGTCGTTCACGATGTTCTCCCAAGCGAGGTAGCCCATGCCGCCTCCTACCACCGCCGTCTTGGTGGCGTGACCGAATCCGGCGAGGGTGCGTTGGGGATGTACTACCGCACCGCCTAAGGAACGGGTGGCAGAGTTATTGACCAGTCTCTTGCCATAGCCCAATATTGTTGCCCATTTTCCCATATTCAAGTCTTGTATTGAGTTTCCATTTCTGTTTATAAATCTCCGCTTCTTCTCCATCTTCGCATGGCGGCACGGGCGATTTCCGCCTTGTCCGCTTTCTGCGGCCTGGCTCCTTCGTCTATGGTCGCCCATACGTCAGCCAACGAGGTGTATTTCACCGCCAATGTCAGGTGGCGCAGTTTTTTGTTCATCGCTTTCAGCTTCGGGCGGATGCCGAACACCAATTCTACCCGTTGCTTCTCGGTCATCTTGGTATCGCTCAGGCAGACTTGCCGGATGTCGTTCACGATTTCCACACTGCCCAATATCAGTTCCTGGTAGATGCGGTTGCGGTTCGGGGTGAGTGCCACGGCGATGGCGTTTCCGGCATGGGCACGCAACTGGTCGTTCAGGCTTCCCATGTTCTCTGCCAGTTTGCCGACCTCGTGGTAGAAGCCGTAAATCTGGGCCGCATAGCTGATGATGTCGCGGAAAGAATCGAGGTAGTCGTTAAACTTTCGTTGGATGTCGGTCGTACCCTCTACCTCCTCACGTGTCCAAATATGCCCAGTGGTCTGCATCAGCATAGCCCGCTCCTGTGCCTTCAATTGGTCTTCCGCCTTGTCGGTATAGAGGTACACCATACCGGCCAAGGTCGGGTCAATCTGAGCCTTTAGCTGCAACGAGCAAACCAGCAGCAAGCCCATTATCACTATATGTTTTTTCATGCCTGTCATTCTTCATTCATCATTTTTCATTGGATGGTTCTCGCAGCCCTCTGCCATCTGTCTAAGGCGGCATGGGCTATCTCTCCGTTGTCGCGGTCAATCATGCCTGCCGTGACGTTGTTCCACACGTCCGTCATCGTATAATATCGGATGCTTAGGTAGAGCAGGTGCAGCTTCTTGCTGAAAGCGTCCAGCCGGTCGGACAACGCCCAAAGAGTTTCGCTCCGTTCCGCTCCCGTCAGCATGTTCTGCGGGCCGCCTTTGGCAACGGCATTCCTGAGCAGCGTGTAAACCGAGACAAGTTCCGTAGCGGTCTCGATGTAGAGGTTGTTCATGCTCATGGTGGCTACAATGCCTTGTGGGTTGTGGGTGATGGCCTTGCGCAGTTTGCCAAGGGTGATGAAGATGCGCACCCCGTCTTCATAGAGGGTGGTGGCTGCTTTCAGCGAGGAAGCATACCCTTCCACCGTTTGCAGGTAGTCACTATACTTCCGTTCCCATTCGTGGATGCGGTTAAACTCGGCGGCAATGGTGTTCTGCAACACTGCCGTCTTGGTCTGTCCCTCTATTTGGTCTTGTATCTGCCCGTTGATGGCCTCGTTGCCTTCGGCCAACGCCAGCCATTCCAAAGGATTGGTCTGTACGAATTGCGCTTGCACCCGGATGCTGCTGCACAAGGCAAATACAAGGATCAATATCTTAGCGGTTCGTGATTTCATAGATTCCCTTTCTTCGTTTGTTCAGTTCCACCCGTCCACGGATGACGGACACCAAGTTATCGTTTATCCCCACACCGATGATGTCGAGCCGTGGCGTGGTACGGTCGCCCGAATGGACGCTCACGGTTTTCACCCCGCAAAGCTGTTGCAACAGGTTGCTCCGCTCCGCGAAGTCCACCACCCGGTATAATTCCACATAATCGCTGCTTCGGGTGATTACCCCATGCTCGTATATCAGTTGCTCGTCTGTGATGCGGTAAACCATGCGTTTGAGGTAGATAAAGCGGTAGGCCAATACCAACGACACGGCAACCGACAGCCACAGCAGCAATCCCATGAACGGCATCCCGTCCATCCCGGCGCAGGCGTAGCCGCACAGGTCGAGCGTCAGCAACGGCCAGTTGTCAATGAAGAACTGCACCGTCCGTGGTCGTAGTTGGATTGTGCCTGGCTGGGGGGATGTCGGTTGTGCGGTAGTCTGTGTCATCTTCTGAATCGGTTATGTCGTTCTTCTGTATTTTCCTGTTCCATGTTTTTATCCATCCGTTTGCCCAATAGCTGGTCGTTCCAGTCCTTGTAGCCCTCGATAGGTGGACGGTAGTCAATGCATCCTTTCTCCAAGTCAAGTTCCTTGCAGACGGCATCGAAATCAAAGGTGGCCACATCTATCTCATGCCGTCCGTATTTTCCGGTTAAGTCGGTGACAACCAAGGTGTCTTTCTTAGTCGTATGCGAGTTGAACACACGCCCGTTCATCTGCAAGGCGAAGTTCACAGCATAGAGTTGCCCCGCCCGGTCACGGTCAAAACAGAGGTGGTGGTTGGCATCGGGTGTCTGTTCCAGCATCCCGGCAAACTGTCGGATGCTCGGTGTACCGCCGGTGGAAACAAACACGGCATTGCCCAAGTCGGCGTATGCCACGGTTTTCTTCTTCTCCATTTGGTAGAATGCCATCGCGTCGAAGGCACTCTCAAACCAGTACACCTCCTTAGCTCCTGACAACGGGGTGGTAAAGCCCACATCGCTGCGGTGGCTGTTCAGCCTGCCTATCCATATGCCTTCGGTGGCGTTGCTCCCCGCCGCCATGCCCTTGTATGCGGTCTTGCCCTCCGCATTGGGGCGGCTGCGTTCTTCCAAGCCTACAATCTGTTTGCCCGGCCACGCCGGTAGCGACAAGGGAAAAGCAAGGTTGGTGAACACCTTGCCGTCCGTCCGGTGTCTGGAGGCAAGGAAAAAATGGCCGCAAAAGGCACGTTGTGCGTCGAGGTCTATGCCCCGATTCTTGAAATAAGGGTAAAACTTCTTCTGGCTCTCCCAATCGTCCATGCGGAAGGCTTGCAGGTCGTATTCGTCAATATCAAACGGTTTGCCCTCCTTTTGGGGATTGTAAATTCTCGTATCGCGTATTTCCTGCGGCTCGTTCAGCAGGCGGCGGCAAACAAGGTTGACCAATCGGTCGGTGGACATTCCCGGCGTGTATTCCGCAAAGAGGTGCGGGTGTTCCTTGATGAAGGAGATGACGTTGTAGTTCTTCCGTTCGGGCGGCTGGAAACAGCAGAAACCGTTGCCCGTGACGATGAACTTGTCACCGCGCACACGCCGTCCGTCGCTGTCAATGCGCACATACGACGGATAGCGCAGGCCGTCACGGCGGTTCAGCCGGTAACCAGCGTCCACTAATAACTCCTGTATGCTCAGTCGCCTCTTGTAATCTTCGTAGGTCAGTTCAGACATAAATCGTGCAATCTTATTCCTCCCCGTCGGGGGAGGTTAGGTGGGGCTTTCACATTCCGTGTCTCAGTTCATGCTGCATCCGTTCCGTGTTCACGGCGGCTTCAAAGTTGCGTGCCGCCACGTCCATCGGGGTGTCCACTCCGGGCTTGAAGTAGCAGCGTTGGGGCGGAGGGCCGTGCCTTTCCATGTAGATGTCGGGACGTGGGCCACGACCCAGTTCTCCCATGACGGCCACGCCAGCCAACAGAGCCGCACCTATCTTCGTTCCCAACGGCACATTGTCCCTCGATTTCATGTCCACCTCCCCGAATATCTTGGAAAACAGTTTCAGCCGGTGGTAGTCATCGATGGCCATGAACTTGTCATATTGCTTTTGAGTAATTTCGTGGCTCACGGTTTCGCCGTCTATGACGGCGGTCATGCGGTATTTGCCCTCAGTTTCTGCGGGTTCGACACGAATTTGATCCACGGTTACTTCCCGTCCATACCGTCCTTCTCGAAACCAACCCTTTTCAGGATTGATATAAGCAAGGTCGTTTCCGTCCATTACCACCGTTCCCTTGGGCAATTCCCTTTCTTCGGGAATCACGGGCAGGCTTTCGTGGGCATATTGCCCTTGTCCGCCTTGCTCCAGTTGTTCCACTTGGGCAAATTGCCGTTCGAGGTCTTCCTTGACAGCCGGGTGCAGTTCGATGGCAACCACCTTGTCGCTGTTCAACATATCCATCGTAATGGGAGCGGCAAAGTCCTCCTTAATGACATCGTTGATGATTTCCAGCCGTTTTTCCACCGGCACTTCCTGTGCGGAATTGTTGGTGAGTGCCGCCAGTTCCTCGTCTTTCAGGTCGTACTGCAAGTCCGCAGGGACGGAGGCGGACTGTATGGTCAGCGTCTTGCGTTCAGGGTCAATGAGTATGCCGTGGCTTGCCAGGCACTCCTGCCATTTCTCGTTGGTGAAATAGACAGGCGAGGTGATGAGCTTGTTATAGGGTTTGGCTGGTTCGGTGGGTCGTGGTCTGGGTTGCAAGGGCGTGATGACCGTCTCCAGTTCCTCCAGTACATCCTGTCCGGCCACTGTGGTGGTGGGATGCCCCTTGTAGTAGAAGCCATAACCGCCGCTCTGCAGTTCTCCGGGCTTCATGCGCCCGTCGGGGCGGCAGGGCACCATCGGTGCGCCGGGATAATAGAGGTTTCCGCCTATGCGCCGCAGGTGGAAGCCGTCCTGTTGCCTCGGTGTCCAGCCGAGGAACCAGGCTCCCCATGGATGGCGGTGCATGGGGTGTGGATGGCCCAACCGTCCGTATTCGCCCGCACCGATGCGATAGCCGTGCAAGCCCATGGCCACCCGTCCATTGGCGTTCCGTGCGTGTACGAAATCCTTGGGCAGGTCAAAGTCCGCAGCCACGATGCTGGCGAAGGTGTTGTAGCACCTTCGGTTGGCATAGTTCGTACCCCAGTCGGTCAGTGCTTGCAGCTGCTTTTCGGTGATGGGATAGGAAAGCAACGGGGAGTCATGCCCCTGCACAATCAGGACAAACCCCTCGCTGCTCCCCGCGATATGCCCCCTCATGCCATTACGTGCCAAGATGTCGCGCATCTCCGGCGGCAGTTCCAAGGGACGTGGATTGGTATTCGTTAGTATGCTCATCTTTTGTTGCTCTCATGCGGTTATACGATATTCAGGCATCGCCGTTGGCGAGTGCCGTTTCCATCTCCTCCTGCTTCATGTCGAGGAAGCGCAAGGCGGTGTCGTCGTCCATCGGCAGGTCACGTAGGCGGCAATACTTCTCGTATTCCATCTTCCATTCCCTTGAATGGTGCTGTACATAGTCTTTCCAACCAAATTCACCGCTCTGCACCTTCTCCACAAGAGTCTCTTCCGGATAATATTCTTCCTTTGCCATGATGTCTTACATTTTGGGAGTATTGGCGTTCTGCATCCTGCGTTGGCTGCTCCGCTTCAACTCGTTCCACATTTCTTCGGTGTAGTTGTCTTCATGCACATAGTCAAGGCCGCCCTCACCGTCTGCCACCCAGCAGCCGAAACAGCCGAAGTTGTACTTTTCCCACTCGCGTTTCGCTTCCTGCTTCCATTGTATGCCATCACCCACGCATACCAATATGCCGGTTGGCTCGTTCAGGTCAATGCCGATGGTCATCAGTTCGTCGCCTTCCGCCACGGTCAGCGGTTCGCCCACTTGCAGGCAGTTGATTTCCGCATGGGAGAGGTGGAACTCATCGGCGATGATTTGCAGGTTACGCCCGATGACTGGCGTAGGTACGGAAAGGATCTGTTTCGTGCCGGGGTCTATCTGGTGGAATGCCTGTACGGGGGTGTCATTGTCACCTTGCATCGGTGCGAGAACCGCCTTTCCCTCCAGCAGGCGTTGCTTCAGTTCCTCACTGAACCACCCCAGTCGGCTTTCTACCAACACTGGGTAAAACAGCACGTCGGCTGTGCCGTCCTCGTGCCGCACCAACGAGAAGCGTGTCCGAGCATGGATGGTGTTGCCTTCCGAATCGTCCACACGAATGGGCAAAATGGGTGAACGGCGGCCTGAATGGATGGCTTGCAGCACATCCACTGGCAGGTCGCCAATCATCTCTCTTGTCAGCCCGAATTGTTCGAGGATGCCGTAGGGCACTTCCTCTTCCGAGAATTTGTATCTGTTCATTCGTCCAAGTTATATTTGTTACACTCGGACAAATGTAAGGTGACAGAACGAGGCCAAATAAATGTCGGCAAGAAAAGTGCTTGGATTTTGGTTTATTTAGGGCAATGGCGAAAAATCATACTGTCAATCATACTTCAAACGAAGAATGGGGCTTCCCAAGACACATTCATGCCGGGAAACCCCATTCAGGTATTGGGTTGTTCTGTTTACGGGTGCGGTTATGGTTTTGTAGCCTTGGTTGCTACATACATTTGGTTTCGGCTTGTCGGATTATTCGGCTCTGTCATGGATAACAAGTCCCCGGCAATCATTGGGCTTATATAAACCTCCATCAAGTTTTCCTTATCTTTTAACCCTAACATTTCCAATATGTCGGACGAAGATCTGGGTTCAGTGCAGAATTCCAAGATTTGTTGTATTCTTATTTCTTTCTTATCGGGTTTTCTTGTCGGGTTTTTCTCTTTCTTATCGGGTTTTCTTGTCGGGTTTTCCCGATAGGCAACGCCAACACTACATAATCGGGTTGCACTTCTTCAGCCAACCTTGTCATCAACCTTGTCATACAGTCTTTTGGAAGTATTTATTCAGAAAGGGTGAATGTTTATTTAGAATAAATCGTATCTTTGCATCGCATGAAATGCAAGTGCACTTGAAGGTTACGGTCTTCATACTGCACTATAAAAGGAACTGATAGGGCTTGTCTATATGGCAGGCTCTTTTTGTAGGCAGCCTAAGTCTGATTCGTAGGTCTGATTCCCTATAAAATTTTAATAATAAACCCCTTTCCATTGCCTACTTTCCACTTGTCTGCCCACCACATATTACTTTTGCACCATGAAAAAGTCTTGGCTATTACTCACCCTGTCATCCTGCTGCCTGTCCTTGCAGGCGCAGTTTCATACCATCGCATACAGCAAGCCCCTGTACAAGGTGCAGGAAGTGGCTGATCCTACAGAAACAAAAAGCCTCCCCGAAAACGGAGAGGCGGACAACCTTGTTTCACTTACCTCGATGGTAGGGAAGCAGTCAGAAGAAATGCACAGCTACTGGATAGGCTGTTATATGAGCGTGTCTTACCCTTTGAAGAAAATCATAGTCACTTCACCTTACGGACGGCGCAAAGACCCGTTCACCAACAAGCGGAGCAACCACAAGGGGTTGGACTTGCGGGCGAACGGTGAGGAGGTCTATGCCATGATGCCCGGCGAAGTGGTGAAAGTGGCGGCGGACAAACGGTCGGGCAACTATGTCACCATCCGTCACGGCGACTACACCGTCAGCTATTGCCATCTTTCAAAGGCATTGGTGAAGAAAGGCGCACAAGTCCTACCCGGAGAGGTGGTGGCCATCAGCGGCAATACAGGACGCAGTACCGGGCCACACTTGCACATCACCGCCAAATATGGCAAGAAGCATATCGACCCAGCCATCTTGCTCCAACTGGTCAAGGAAACCCGTGAAGAAGCGTTGGCACACTTGGTTGCCGGTTGAGCCTATTTTGCATTCCCTTTCAGGAACTGCTCGTAGTCATACTCGTTCATCGTAGGCTTGTAGGTCTTTCCCGACAAGAACATCTTCGCTATCAGTACTGGCCAAAAGAGGGGGATTGCCCAAAGGATGAACTTGTTCCAATTTGCATTCCCATTTGCATTTCTCTTGTAACTGTTGGGATGCCGTTCTTGATACTTGGCAACAGGTATCAAGATGTACCTCCATGCCAATAGGATTGCGCCCACCCAGAACCAGTCCAAAATGAGCCAACAAAACAGCACGGCCAACCATAAGGCGGTGGTTTCTGCCGAACATACCTTTCGTAGTATCTTTCCACAGAGTTTCAACAGGAAATAACCCAGTACAATCAATATAATATATCCCATAACAATTTGAATTTCAGAATACTAATATACGAAATTCTTAGGAATTACGCAAATATTGGGGCACATTTTTACGGTCGTTTTTGCATTTTTATAATGGGTGCAACTACAAGGAAAGCCCTTGCTCCCACTGTAAAACAGGGATAAGGGCTTCCTCTACGATTCATAATTGTCAGTCGTCAAAATAGGCACAGCTTAAAATACATTCCTGCCGAAAGATGTTTGCATTGGTTCAACTCAGCCACCACATTGATTCGGTCTTTCCACACTGAATAGCAGCCTCCCACATTCACCGTGCACGAGTCATATTCTACCATCAGGTTCAGACCGTTCAACAATCTGTTTCCGAACGAACTTTCGGGCAGGTTGAAACGCAGGTTGGCTCCGACGGCTGGTCCATTGTAGTGATACAGTTCCCTGCGGTTATAGAGATATGCAGCATGGATTCCGATGTCCGCCACTTATTTCCACGAGAAATGCTTGGACATGGCCAGGTAGTAGCGGTTCCAATAACCGTTCCTGGTGGCAGAGACCGAGCCAAATCCGTTACTGTGCGAACTTGTACCCGGGTCATTCGTTCCTAACACCACTTGTGGTGTCCACGGCTTCCACCAACCTTCTTTCCACAGCCGCAATCTCACCGCGAAATGCCTGTCTTGATTGCGGAATTTGTTGGGCAACTGCAATTCTGGTATCGCCATTTTCAACACCGTACATACATAGCCTACTTCCAACCAAGGGAAAATACACAGAGCTTTATTGATAAGATTTTTTAATTTCCATTTTAAAATGGTCATTGTTCATATTTACTAAAAGTTCCTCAGTTAATATAGGGTCGTATGCCCTATCTTTCGCTTCAAAAATAACGCTGCCAGGAGCTAAGCATACACAAGTGTGGTATACTCCCATAGGCACTTGAATTGCAGGGCAACTTCCCCCTGCTTCAAGGACAAATTCGTCAATTTTGTTGCCATGGTCATCATAAAACTCTTCACGCACAATTCCTCGACAAACCACCACGGTCTCACTTGTGCTATTATGCCGATGAATAGGTATCACCGTTTCCGGCATCAGCACATTTAGCATCCTTTGGGATGTGTCATCGGCAGATGTTCTCAAGTCGTAATGCATACGCTTGCGGGGGGATTCCTCCGCCTGTTTTTGAATCTCGTCAAACAGAATATTATCTAATTTCATTATTTACAGTTTCATAATTTGTTTCAGATGGTTCACGCAATTCTTTCGCTGAAAATATTGCTTATAATATTGATAGCCGTTTTCTCCCATTTTTGCCAGTTCTTCTTTTGACATCGAACACAATTTTCTGACAGCGGCTACCATCCCCTCCACATCCGAAGCACCAACACTAATTCCGCACTGCGCTTCTTCCACGATTTCTCTGCCTTCTCCGTTCATCATCGCCAATATTGGTTTGTGATTGGACATATAAGCCTGTACTTTGGCAGGCAAAGTCAAGTTAAAGATAGGCTCGTCACGCAACGACACCAACATAACATCAGCCTCGTGAAAAAACGAAGGCATATACGAAATGTCATACCGCCCCAATAGATGAAAAGTATCCCGCAAGTTATGCCTATTGACAAAATCTTCCACAGCCGCTTTTTTCCGTCCGTCCCCGATTATTATCCATTGCACATCTTTTTGATCTTTCAATGCCAAAGCGGCTTGTAGAATATGCTCAAAGTTCTGCGCTTCTCCTATATTTCCGGCAAACATGATTTTGAACCCTTGAGGTAATGCTGGAATTTCTTTTTTCTCGCCGGACGAAACGCTATCCTCACTCCAGTTTGGAAAATAAATGATTTTGTTCGAGAAGTCACCTTTTGCACAGATTGAAGAACGGAATCCCCGTGAACTGATAAGTATCTTGTTTGAATTCGAGTATATCCAATGGGTTATAGTATCGAAAAAGCCTAATATCCTTCGGTTGTGAATTCCTCCTGCGGCCTCCAAACTTTCAGGCCATAGGTCAAGCACCCAAAAATATAATGGTATCCGTTGTATCTTTTTTACAAGAACAGCTGGAATTCCTACTGTTACAGGAGAAGTTTCATGCACGAAAATGCAGTCATACTTACGTGTCAGGGCATACCATAAAGCAACCCATATAGCCGAAAGTAAATAAGTCAAATAGTTCAAGGCCAACCGTACTTTTCCTCCATTGCCACGCGGTACTATAGGAACACGAACCACCTTCACCCCATTGACTATCTCCCGACTCCGTCGGAAAATTCCATATCCTTTATAAAATGTACCCTGTGGATAATCCGGGACTCCGGTTATGACCGTCACATCATGGCCTTCAGAAGCTAAAGAAAATGCCACATCATTTACCCGGAAAGTTTCGGGGTAGAAGTGATTGGTATGAATCAGAATGCGTTTGCCCTTTAGAATTTTCTCCATACCATTCTATTTACTATTCCTGTATAACTTTGTATGATTTTCACTACTTTCGTCGATACGTTCTCATCCACATAGTCTGGCACTGGCAGCCCATTATCTAAACATTGGTGCATGTTGACGGCACAATCTACCGCCTGTAACAACGAATGCTCGTCTATGCCAGCCAGATAGAAACAACCTTTCTCCATAGCTTCCGGTCTTTCGGTAGAAGTACGGATGCAAATGGCTGGAAATGGCTTGCCTATAGAAGTGAAGAATGAACTCTCCTCTGGCAACGTACCGCTGTCACTTACCACTGCAAAGGCTTTCATCTGTAGACAGTTGTAATCATGAAAGCCTAAGGGTTCATGAGCTATCACGCGCCTGTCAAGCTGAAACCCGCTTTCCTGCAATCTCTTCCGGCTACGTGGATGGCAAGAGTATAAGATGGGAATATCATATTTCTCAGCCATACGGTTAATGGCTGTAAAGAGAGATAGAAAATTTTTCTCTGTGTCGATATTCTCCTCTCGATGTGCGGACAATAAAATGTACTTTCCAATTTCCAATCCCAAACGTTTATGGATATCGCTGGATTCAATTTCTGACAGATTTTGATGCAAAACTTCTGCCATTGGTGAGCCGGTTACGAAAGTCCGTTCTTTAGGTAACCCACAATCTGCTAAATACCTGCGTGCATGTTCCGAGTATGCCATGTTTACATCACTGATGATGTCCACGATGCGACGATTGGTTTCTTCTGGCAAACACTCGTCTTTACAGCGGTTTCCTGCTTCCATGTGGAAAATGGGGATGTGTAAACGTTTGGCTCCTATCACGCTCAGGCAAGAATTGGTATCGCCGAGTACCAATACAGCGTCTGGTTCAGTTGCCACAAATAAATCGTAAGAGCTACTGATGATATTGCCGATTGTTTCACCCAAGTTCTTCCCAACAGCGTTCATATACACCTCTGGCGCCTCCAGCTTCAGATCCTCAAAAAATATTCCATTCAGATTGTAATCATAATTCTGCCCCGTATGCGCCAGCAATACGTCAAAGTATTTTCTACATTTGGTAATCACAGCTGCCAACCTGATAATTTCCGGTCGTGTTCCTACTATAATCATAAGTTTCAAGCGACCATCATTTTTGAATGACACGCTCGAATAATTATTTGTAACTGAATTCTTCTCCATCGTATTCATTGCTCTACAGGTTCATAATAAGTGTCAGGACGTTGTGGGTCAAAACATTCATTACACCACATAACCGTAACCAAGTCCTTCGTATCAGACAGGTTAATTATTTCATGTGTATAGCCTGGCAACATATGCACAGCTTCTATCTTCTCGCCACTCACCTTAAAACTCAGCACCTCGTCTGTACCAACCTTACGCATATTAATCTGACCAATTCCTGAAACTACCATGAAAAATTCCCATTTCGTGTTGTGCCAGTGTCGCCCTTTCGTAATGCCAGGTTTGGAAATATTCACCGACACTTGTCCACAATTATGAGTTCTCAACAGTTCGGTGAAGGACCCTCGCTCGTCAACATTCATTTTTAGCGGAAAAGCTATTTTTTCTTTCGGAAGATAGGATAAATAGGTAGAATAGAGCTTCTTGACAAACGAATTTTCCGGCATTTCCGGGATAACAAGGCTCTGGGGTTGTTCATGGAATGTATAAAGCCAATCTACAATTTCGCCCAAAGCGACTTTATACGTCACAGGACAAGCGCAATACAATCCGTCTTCACACAAAACAGCTTCCAACCCTTTAAAATGACAATGATGTTCCTTTCCGTTCAACGCGGCTATCATTTCATCCACTAAATCGTCAATATACAGCAGTTCCAATTCGACATCTCTATTATCCACCCTAATAGGCTCATCATGGGCGATGTTGTGGCAAAAGGTAGCCACTGCCGAATTGTAATTGGGGCGGCACCACTTTCCAAAGAGATTTGGGAAACGATATACCAACACTTTGGCTCCTGTTTGCCGGGCATAATCAAAAAACAATTCCTCACCAGCCTTCTTGCTCTTACCATAATCGCCTTCTGCATACCGCCCTATCAAGGTGGCTTGGATGGACGAAGATAACATTACCGGACAAGTGTTATGGTATTTTTTCAGTGTATTCAGCAATGTCGAAGCAAAACCGTAGTTTCCTTGCATAAATTCCTCAGTATGCAAAGGACGGTTCACTCCGGCTAAATTAAAGACGAAATCTGCCATCTGGCAGTAGTTGTCCAAATCATCAGCTTTCGAATCAATGTCATATTCAAATACTTCTTCCACTGCAGGCAGGCCGTTGTAGGTAATTTTGCCATCGCGAATGTTTTTCAATTGTGCGCAAAGGTTTCTTCCAACAAATCCTTTCGCACCAGTTACTAATATCTTCATATTCTACAATCATTCACTTTTAATTTCCATGGACTTGGCTTTTTCATCCAGTCCGAGATCTTCACGGATAAAGTGGAGTTTCAGCAACAGCTTCTTCATTTCCTCCACATTCAGGCGAGTAGTATTGTGTGAGTGGTAGTCTTCTATCCGAGACACTTCTTCATTGCCTTCAATGAAGTATTTGTCATAATTTAAGTCCCGTGTATCGCAAGGAATACGGTAATATGTCCCCATGTCAATAGCCTTTGCCATTTCCTCGCGGGTGACCAAAGTTTCATACAGCTTTTCACCATGGCGTGTGCCAATAACCTTCACTTCAGTATTGCCATATTTCGGGTCAATCTGTGCATAAGTTTCCTTTAGAGCCTGCGCCAATGTTTCCAGTGTAGCAGCAGGTGCCTTTTGCACAAAGAGGTCGCCGTTCTGTGCATGTGTAAATGCGTACACCACCAAGTCAACAGCATCATCCAATGTCATCATGAAGCGCGTCATCTGCGGGTCAGTGATTGTTATAGGTCTGCCCGCCTTTATTTGTTCTACCCACAATGGTATCACTGAACCCCGACTGCCCATCACATTTCCATAGCGCGTACAGCAAATGGTGGTGGCAGCCTGTTCGCTCAATTGCCGACCTTTGGCAATTGCCACCTTTTCCATCATGGCTTTGCTGATGCCCATCGCATTGATGGGATACGCAGCTTTGTCCGTAGAAAGCACAACCACATTCTTCACACCATGAGCCACAGCCGATTCCAGCACATTGTTCGTCCCTATCACATTCGTTTGAACAGCTTGCAAGGGGAAGAACTCACAGCTGGGCACCTGCTTCAGAGCCGCTGCTGAAAATACATAATCAACGCCATCCATGGAAGCATCTACCGACTGACGGTCGCGCACATTGCCGATATAAAATTTCACCTTGGGGTTTTGCAGGCGATGGCGCATATCGTCTTGTTTCTTCTCATCTCTACTAAAGATGCGTATTTCTCTAATGTCGCTGTTCAGAAACCGGCGAAGAACAGCATTACCAAATGAACCAGTTCCGCCGGTTATCAATAACACTTTGTCTTGGAAAATAGACATAATAATATGATTTAAATTACTGTTTTTAAATGTTTGTCGCTTTTCTATAACAATCTAAATACAGATCGTAAACGATCTCCATCCGATAGCTTTGATACACTTTTTGATATGCCAAGTGGCAAAGTTTATCGGCCTCTTGTTTATGATTGTATGCCCAATTAATGGCTGTAGCAATGTCTTCCACATTTTTTTCGCGCACAAAAAGCCCGCAATTGTCACCACATTCGGTGCTTAGCATATCACCAATCGCAGCGCGGCGAGTAGAAATTACAAGTTTGCCTAAGCTCATGGCTTCCAATATGGAAATAGGAAAAGCCTCAAATGGATAATAAGTCGGAAGGGCAAGAATATCTATTTTTTTCATGAATTCAACAGCTTCATTATTAGGCAAGCGTCCATAACATCGTATTCTATTGCCATACAAATCGCCTGCATGTTCTAAAATGTGTTGTTTGACCAATTCATCACCATCACCCACAATATGAAGTTGTATTTCTGGGGAAACCATTTTAAGGGCATCAATCAGTTCCAACACTCCTTTAGTTTCATATAAGTTCCCAATAAATGCAATGTTGGTATATGATTTGGGGAGGATCTTAATGTCGGTTTTCACGTCTATGCAGTTTGGAGTGAGGATTATATCTGCTTTGACATCTTCCCTCTGTTTCAGAAAATTATATGTCCTCTTGTCTAATACCCAAATTTGGTCGAACTGTTGCATGGATTTTAAAGTCAGCCAACCTAAAAATCCGCTTTTATCCAAGATTTCAGGTATGCATCCATAGTGACAATGTAATATATTTTTAATTCCCTTTCTTTTGCAATATTTCCCAATTCTCCAATCGGTTAAAGCACCGATAGATCCACTTGTGGTTTTGTGTAAAATATCAATTTTTTCTTTGTTTAGGATATGGCGAACTTCCCGCATTACGCGCCGTAAAGCCATCATTCCAGATAAAATCCTTTGAAAAATAGATAGATTACCTGCTTTTCTTTTGGGGTCAGAAGCTATTTGAATCAATTCATACTCCGTTTGAGGAAAATCCTTGATAAATTTCCTTGTCCACGATGCTATGCCTCCGTTATTGTGTATAGGTGACACCAGCAATATCTTTTTATTCATTTCTCTATTATGTTGAGATATTTTATAATAAATGTTCCTTTATTTAGTATTTCCACTGCCCGCCTACGACTTTGATGAGCCATATCTATTTTTTCTTTTTGGGTTAACCCAAAGAAAGACATCAAAGCATCACGGATGCTGCCTACATCTAAAGGGTCAAACATTAAACCGTTTTCTCCATGTTTTACAAGTATCTGATTATCGCATACATTGCTACAGAGGATAGGCAAACCACAACACATCGCTTCACCTACCACATTAGGAAACCCTTCGAAAATGGATGGCAGGCAAAACACTTCTGCGCGTTGATATTCTGTACGGACATCTTGAGAAGCATCATAAAACAAGAAATGTTCTTGTAGCCCGCTTTGGGTTATCAGTATTTTGCATTTTTCATAGTACTCCTTATCGCACCGCCCAAACCATTTTACCGTGATGTCCAAACCTACAGATCTTGCTTGTGCCACTGCTTCTATGAAACGCACGATGTTTTTTTGGGCAGTCACTCTGCCCACACATAATACGGTGTTGTGTTCTTTAGAGACAGAACTGTTTGGAACAAAAAAATCTGTTTCTGCACAATTGGTAATAGTCTTGAGTTTATTTTTTAAATGAGGATAGTGTTTCTCAATAAACTTGGTTTGCGTGTAAGAGTTAGGAACAATCACATCGGCCATACGGTAGAGATAAAATTTGATACGTTCCATCCACGACAAACTTTGTGTAGTATTACGCTCTGAAACTATCAGCTTGTATCGCAACCCCATCAATTTACATATACACGCTATGATATTGGGCACATCCAAATAGGAAATGATAACTTCCGGCTCCAGCTGTTTGAAAATTCTGTATATGCTGGGGATGCGGAACAACGTGTTGGACGCTTCTGTGACATATAAATAATTTATCTTATCACAAAGAGATGATCGATAAAAATCCAACGGATGGTAAGTAATAACAAACACTTCATGCCCACACTCACATAACTGATTACCCAATATCACCATTTGCCGTTGGGCACCGCCTGAAGTCAGACTATCTATAAATAGAACTATTTTCATTTCGTATTCACTTGGTTAAATTCCAACCAATTATCCATATATCGTTTTACTATTTCCGCGGAACTTCCTGCCAACACCACATTATTATAACTCTATTATTTGTGTTGTTTCATTGGCTTCACTATTTTTCACTTTCCATAAAAGAAAGACTAAAGGCATAATTTCCCACATCTTCATATTGGCGATAGACATGGAAAACATTGTCTTGCAAAAAAGCATGAACCCCAGTATCAGAAAAGCATAATAATATTCTTTGGACAAGTTTTTTCTGTTAGAATATGCGATTAGAAATATAGTTACATAGAAATTCAAAGCTAAAAAGATTCCAAACAATCCGTTGTTACATGCCAATTCGAGCCAATCTTGATGCGCGTAGTTTCCTGCTATGTTCACTGTGGAATTAGCCCCCCGGCCTACCAATAAATGTACAGTCGACTCATCGTTGACAATCGCATTCCAGATTTTAGGATAAATCATATTCCTACCACTTGCATCGCCTTTCTGTGTCTGCTCTATCCTGCTGCGAAAGTATTTGCTGTTATCTTGTTTATATCCAATATAGAGCAGGACAGCACTCAATGCGCAAACCGAGAGAATGATAGTCCATGTTTTTTGCTTCAGATTTTCACTCATTTTAAAATCTGCCCACAGGAACCATAACGAGCAGATACCACCAATAAGCAAAGCTCCTCTTTTCATGCAAAAAACTGCAAATGCCATAATTGCTATTAGCATGACATATCGATACAGCTTATTTTTTATGAAAAACAAGAATGGGATAAGAGAAACAAAATAGTAACCTGTATTATTAGTAAATTCTTTTCGTTCGATTCCGGCAATTGCCGCTTGAAGTAAAAGGTCCTTATATGTCCTGAAATAAATGGCAATGAAAAGGATGAAAAATATAAAGCAGTATATACCTATTCTTCGAGCCGTCAACTTCCCTTGTTCCGCAAAAGAGTATAGAAGATAAAAGGGCAACAATGAATTTAAAGCATTTTGCAAATATAAATAAGACCCTACTTCACGGCTTCCACCCTCTGAAATATGAACGTCAGAGGAATACAACATCAACAGGACGCCATAAATCGTGTACATACCAACAAGCAACGATACTGCATTGAGTAACGGGTGCGTATTCTTGAAATTAATGATATACCTCACTGCCACTATCAATGCCCAGATTATCATCACCATCTGTATGGCTCGATTGATAAAGCCAGCTGGATATAACACATCCTGCAGAAAGTATAGGCAACCCAATACCACGTATAAATCGCAGGCATTTGTTCTGAAGAAGTGCATAAATAATTAAAGTTGAGTTTGTGTAACCCTAAAGCGTTATGCTGTTTTTTATTGAAAATTGAAGGCTTATTACGAAATCGTAGATAAATCTATCAAACAGCCTCAATTTTTTGTTCCATTCATCTGGACGGAAGACACCAAAACCGGTGGCAATAAAATATTTTATTTCACTAAAATATGTTTCGTTAATGTCAGAGAAGTAAATCCTCGCTAATGGAATTCCGCATGACAAGACCGATTGCTAATTATGTAAGGTAAGCATTTGGCCAATCTTGGCATCCCACTCCGGCGGTGTGAATTTGCCGGTTCCACTAGCAGGATAAAAGGTTATTTCTCCGAAATACACCTTGCCGTTGATTTCATATAAATCCACTCTGACAAAGGGGATACCTTGCGCCAACTTTTGTGCTATATTTATCATCTGCGGTAAGCTCTTTGGTAATGGAAGTTGCTTGTCGGGTAGAGGAGGTAACTTAGCTTCGCCAAAAGGTAACAGCTTGCCATCGATGCTATAATAATTGGCATGATGACTGATAAATCGACCGAAATCTATCTTAAAGAACTTGGGCACTCCATTAAAGCAAAAAAATTTATAGTCCTTAAGTTCAGTACCACTTTCGTCAACCATATATTGTTCTGCAATAATACGCGGCTTTACATGTTTGTAAGGATATTCACGACCACTATAGAAATAGTTTTGTCTTAGACTTTTTTCAATTTTAACTTTAGCTTTGTGCTTGTTCAGTTCTTTTTTGTTTTTACAGATGACAAGTCCGCCCGAATTGTGTGTACACTTTAACACAAATTGATTGGGCAGTTTGTCAAAGTCTATATCATCAAATCTATCCCAGACACCAAGTGTAGGGATTAGTTCAACCCCTATATTTTGTTGTTCTATCCATTCTTTGACCGCATACTTATCTACCAATTGTGTATAGAACGGATTTTTGTGATGCAATTTCAACCAATTCAATTTTTCATTGAACGTTTGTGGATTCTTTAAATCTGGCCATTGATGCATTCTATGATAAAAACACCATTTCAGGTAGGTTTCATCGTCTTTTATCAAATGGGGATACCTGACTACAAAGATGCTCAAAGCCCAAATTGGATTCGTGAATATTCTTATTATTTTCTTTAATTTGGTTTCCATGCGTGTATTTATATTCAGTTTAAGAATCTGTATTTTGATAAATAAACATCCTATTCTGACGTTTCCCCTGCTATAAAGGTGAAACATCTAAATTAAAATCAGATTGGTTTATATAGATGTTTGTACTTGTTCGGATGGTTGAGGGCATAACCACAGAACTATTTTTCTTGATTATTCATATACGTAGCGATGATATGGCGCAATCTATCCAAGTGAGACTCGCAAGCCACATAATTGTATGCCCTAACACATTTTTTACCTCTAAAAAAAGAGGGCAATAAATTTCTATACCATGCAGCAAAGGCATATCGGTTATTATACGGTTCGAATATGGACAAATACGTTTTATCAGAAGATAGATAGAACTTGTTCAAAGCAGATGTCAACTTTTTATCATCAGCTATCACCTCATTAAGTTCAGAAATACGTAAATCAAATTGTTCACGATTCTTTAAAAACGATACTGTTGGGGACTCGCGACATTGTATATAGGGGTGAAGTAGCACACCTATCTGCCCGGAATCAAACTGCAACTGAAGTGCATATCCTTCATTCCAAGTAAAAGGAACTTTTCTCTGATGGTCAAAACAGAAGTTTCCAAGCCCATAAAAAATAGGAGAACCATGATAGATTTCATAACCGCTAAAACAATGCTGATGATGATTGACCACGACATCGGCACCCGCATCAACAAAAAACCGGTAGACTTCTTTCATTCGCAAACTTGGAAGTTGGAAATGTTCATGTCCACCATGAACAATCACAATGCAATAATCCGCATTTTCTTTAGCCTCTCTTATCTGGTAATATTGCTGTATGGGGTTTAAAGGATTGCTTCCTCCATGATTCTCGGTGGAAATCGAGAATTCGTTCTCGCAGCAATTGATAAAGGCAAAACGTTGGCTTTTTATCTCCTTGTATAATATGGATTTGGCGTTTTCTATATTTATGCCTCCACCAACACAATCGAGATTATTTGATGAAATCGTTTTAAGGCTTTTCCTGACAGATGAATCTCCATAATCATAAAAATGATTATTGGCCAAAGTAACCATATTAAATCCGGCCCACCGTAAAGCCTCAACAGAGCGTTCAGTACTGTGCAAGTGTGGACCACACTTTCTGATAGGTAGGTCTGTGGCATCTGCTACAGCAGTTTCAAAGTTTGTCACAGAGTAATCCATTTGTGACGTTAATGAACGTACTTCACCAAAAACGTGTTCCCATTCACCTTTTTCGATAGCCGTAGCAACCCGATACTGGGGTGAATAATCACCCGTAATTAAAATATTAATCATTTCTTCTTAGCACTGATTGTAAGACAGATTGCACCTCTATGCGTTCCTTTCTAAACAATAGAACAACGAGGAAATATAATATGAAGCAAAATAAAATCAACAATATTTTTTGCCATACCGCATGGAAATAGGGTAATAAAACATAACCCATTACACCCATTGCCGTTGCTGCTATCGTTGATGGAGTTATATTCCCCAACATCCGCCAAGGTGATAAGGATAGGATCCTCCACATTATCACCACGTTCACCAAGACTAACTCTAACCTAACCAAAGCTCGGGTCACGTAAACCACATCATAGGAATAATGCACAGCTACCAACATGGCAGGACAAAGCACAATAAGATGGAGCAGTTGTGACAATACTGACAATTTAGGTCGCCCCAACGAACGATAAACTTCGCTACTGTAATGCGACAGAACTATAGTAATCGAACTGGTTAAAGCCCAAAGACCAATAAAGTTTGCAGCTTCATGCCATTGATCGCCCAAAAGCAAATACGTAATCATGTCACGAAAAACATATATACCTACCCCTAATGGAATGACCAACAAGCCAACTATCTTTTGAAATCGGAAAAAGAAGTGAAGGAAAGCTGACCGTTCGTTCTGCAATCGTGACAAGGCAGAGAAAAGTATGGGGGTCGTGGCAGAAGTAACAAGTGCCGTAATTTGGCCTACTGTTATCATGCTCGTCTTATATATACCCAGATAGTATGCGCTCAAGTGAATGCCAATGATAAACACGTCCACATAGCCCGTGAGCCAGACTGAAACGGATTCAATCATAGACCATATTGTGAAAGAAAACATCTCACGCAACTTACGAAATGAATAGAAAAATCGAATTTTCCAATCAGAATAATAGGTCAGGACAAAAGCATTGACTGCATTAAGTGCGAGGGTACCAATGACCAATGCCCAATAATCTTTTAACCACAAAGCTAAGGGAATAGTGACAACTATAGGAGTACATACTCCGAACATGCGTGCTTTGAACAGTATTTTGAATTTAAAGTCCCGTTTGAACAGAGCCATTTGAATGCTCGAAAATGCCTGTAATGGGATGGAGATAGAAGCAATAACTATGACGTTGCCCAATCCGGGATTACCAACCAACGCAGCCAAAGGCTCGCAAAACAAAGCAATCACTCCCCATAACACGATAGACAGCGATAAATTACTCCAGAAAGCCACACAAGTTGACTGCTCACGGTCGGTTTCATCCTTAAATTCATGCTGGACAAGATATTTCTGAAAGCCTGCGTCTGTAAACACCTCCACAAAACTCACAATCATTGTTATCGTTGCTATTACACCAAAAGCGTCAGGTGTCAACAAACGGGCCAAAGCCATGTTTGTAAGAGGAGCCACCAACTTGGCGGCAATTTCCGTGACTGCCGACCATTTGGTAGCTGAGACTATTCTATTGCTGTCGATTTTTCCCATTCTTCATCAAAAAAGTTTTAACCTATCAGGTATCGTCCGAACCTGGTTTTTAGGGTTAGCCAGCAAAACAACAACGACAAAGCGAGCGTTATAATAAATGCGACCCATGGCAAAACCAATTCGTCCACTACCAACGGAAAACCTGTTTTATAATACAGGAATTTAAGAATGAACTGTTGGTATATGTACACTCCATAGCAATATCCGCTTAGGGTAATCAATTGAGGTTTGCTGGTAAGGTAGGCTATCACTTTTGGCTTATTTGCTATCCCGGACATCATGAATATAGCCGATACACACATCACCAAATGGCAGATGTTCATTCCGAGGACTTTGATGGCCTTGTGCATGAAATCCATGGCAACAATCTGGCGCAAAAACATATATACTAAGAACATGAATGCAAATAAACCTATTGCAATACAGATGTTTCGATTGTTGCTCTCAGGCATTTTCATATATCCCAGCCTTAACAAACACCCCCAAAAGAAATAGAGCATAAAACTACAAACTGTTCCAAAGCCGAACGGCATAAAGCCGAACGGGTTATAAATCGTAAACAGCAAGAATATCGCTATAAACAGTTTGCTGTAAATATTATTGTTATTTAACTTATCGGGGGGGGTAAGCTTAAGTATTATGTAGGTGAACACAAAGCACCAAAATATCATTGGCAAGAACCACAAATGTCCACATCCATTTATTATTTTCAATAATATGGTAGGGAATGATGCAGTAGTATCGTAGAACATTGCGTAATAAATGCAACCGAATATAACGCAGGGAAACAAAATCCGTTTTACCTTCTTTATCACGCAGATGTTGAATGTTAATGATTCAGGCTTCCGCAACAACTTGTAACCAAGTAATGAACCACTAATAAACACCATTGCTTCGAGTCGAAAGTTGTGTGAAAAACTCCCTATCCAATCGTAGACGGCATTAGATTCAAATGGTTCATACGGCACATCCCAAGCCCCTGTATATATGCATAAGGAATGATACAATATTAGCAATCCAATAAGGACAAGCCTTATCAAGACAATATCCATCAGATATTTCTTCTTTTCCATATCACCCAATCAATTTTCATGCTTTGAATACACCTTATACCACTCTGTAAAATCCCTTAATCCGATTCGCAATGGAGTGGATGGCTTGAACCCAAAATCCTGTTCAAGCGGCGTAGTATCAGCATAAGTCACAGGCACATCGCCCGGCTGCATGGGCACAAGCTCTTTATGGGACTCAAAGTCATAGTCTGTTGGCAACACCCCGGCACGAACCAATTCCTCTTGTAGGATGATTACGAAATCAAGCAGGTTCTCGGGGTTGTTATTACCTATATTATAGACCTTGTAGGGTGGCAGTGGCAAACCATCTTCACCATTGCTTCGTTCGGGTGCATGTTGCATCACACGTATCACTCCTTCTACGATGTCATCAATGTAGGTAAAATCACGCTTGCAATTGCCATAATTAAATATCTTGATGGTTTCACCTTTCACCAATTTTTCTGTAAATCCGAAATAAGCCATGTCCGGGCGTCCTGCCGGACCATATACAGTGAAGAAACGCAAACCTGTTGAAGGTATATTATAAAGCTTACTGTAAGCGTGTGCCATCAGTTCGTTACTTTTCTTGGTGGCGGCATAAAGGCTGACAGGGTTGTCCACCTTGTCATCAGTCGAGTAAGGCACTTTCTTGTTGCTGCCATATACGCTGCTGGAACTGGCATACACCAAGTGTTCCACGCCTGTTTGCCCACCATCGTATGAATGACGGCAAGCCTCCAAGATGTTGTAGAAGCCAATCAGGTTGGACGCTACGTATGCATCTGGGTTGGTGATGCTGTAACGCACTCCTGCTTGTGCGGCAAGATTAACCACAACCGATGGTTGGTATTCGGCAAACAACTTATCTATGGTGTACTTGTCGGCTATATCGCCTTTGACAAACACAAACGTCGGGGAGGAAGAGAGTCCTTTCAACCTTTCCTCCTTCAGACGGACATCGTAATAATCGTTCATATTGTCAATGCCAACTACCTTGATGCCCTTGACCTCTCTCAACAACCTATTGGCAAGGTTCGCACCAATGAAACCAGCAACACCGGTTATGAGGACTGTGCGTCCTTCCATATTCACATTCGTTTCGAGCATGATTTTAATCTCTTCTGAAAATATCCCTTGTATAGACTTTCTCTTCCACATCATCCAAGCAAGCATCATAGCGGTTGGCAATGATGGCCTGGCTTTGTTCCTTGAATGCCTGTAAGTCATTGACCACACGGCTGCCGAAGAAGGTGCTGCCATCTTCTAATGTAGGCTCGTAGATAATCACCTCAGCACCTTTGGCCTTGATGCGCTTCATCACGCCTTGTATGGCAGACTGCCTGAAATTGTCGGAATTTGACTTCATGGTCAAGCGATAAACGCCAATCACGCAGCCATGCTCTTTTTGGGCATCGTAGCTGCTGTTCTCGGCATAATAGCCGGCTTTTTGCAAGATGGCATCGGCTATGTAGTCCTTGCGGGTGCGGTTGCTCTCCACAATGGCTTGTATCAAATTCTCAGGAACATCGGCATAGTTGGCCAAAAGCTGCTTGGTATCCTTGGGTAGGCAATAGCCACCGTAACCGAACGATGGATTATTGTAATGTGTACCAATGCGAGGGTCAAGACCAACTCCTTCAATAATGGCTCTCGAATCCAACCCTTTCACTTCCGCGTATGTGTCAAGTTCGTTGAAGTAGCTTACGCGCAAGGCGAGATACGTGTTGGCAAAGAGCTTTACGGCCTCGGCCTCTTTCATGCCCATGAACAGCGTATCTATGTTCTGTTTAATGGCGCCTTCTTGCAACAGGGCAGCGAAAGTCCTTGCAGCCTCTTCCATTTTTACCACATCGGTTACAGATTGTATGGCCTCGTTCTCTTCTGCAAACTCGGGGCGATTTATGATCTTGGGGTAGCCCACAATAATGCGGCTGGGATAGAGATTGTCATAGAGTGCCTTGCTTTCACGTAAAAACTCTGGAGAGAAAAGCAAGTTGAACTGCTTCACACCTTTCTGTGCATATTTCACGTAAAGGCTGCGTGTATAACCCACAGGAATGGTGCTCTTGATGACCATCACTGCATCAGAATTGACTTTCAGTACCAAATCTATGACTTCCTCCACGTGACTGGTATCGAAATAGTTCTTCACCGGGTCATAGTTGGTGGGTGCGGCTATCACCACAAAGTCTGCATCAGCGTATGCCTTCGCGCCATCGAGCGTGGCTGTAAAATTCAAATTCTTTTCAGCCAAATACTTCTCGATATACTCATCCTGTATGGGTGATTTCCGCTGATTTAGCAAGTCCACCTTTTCAGGTATCACGTCTACAGCTGTCACTTGGTGATGTTGCGCCAAGAGTGTGGCAATTGATAGCCCCACGTAGCCTGTACCAGCAACGGCTATCTTAAATTCTTTGGATTTTTCCATTATCGTTTGTGTGAATTGATTATTTTTCTTGCTATATCAGAGAGGATGACTGTGCCGTTTAAAAGTTGACGGGCATCAGCAAATAGACAATGCGGGTATCTTGTACAGCTCCGTTGCCAGCCGAAGATGCGTCATTGCCAGTGCTTAGAGTTGAAGATTTGCTGATTGAATAATTTGCGCTTAGCAGATATTCTGCTTCAGCGGCAATCTTATTGTTCCTGCACACGACGGCAAAGACTTTATCATCGTATATTCCAAAATCTTTATCCCTATGCTCCTGCATCCTGCGGTCAAGATTGTTAGTGATGCCGCAGTAGCATCTGCTACGATTATTTCTCGTAAGGGTTGTAAAATACATATAATACAGTTGATCTACTTTCTTGACGATGGTCTGAGCATCTGTGATTATGTCTGCACAGAAATATTCGTAGTCGTATCGGATGCTTTGGATATGCAGCAACAGGTTGTATAAGGGATAGTTCTCCCGGCCGTTTGTTTGTTTGAGTACATCTATGACAATCTCCTCGCAATGCATGATAAACGATAAATCACAGCCGCTGGTTTCCAACTCCCTATATCCTTCGATCTTACCATTATACCCTATGAATGTCGAAATAAAGGTTCTCGCGTCGTCTGGGGAAAAGAGTGCGACCTTATTTGCTGCAAGGTCAATATCAGCCACCATGCCGAGATCCTTTGATGTGTAAGATATATGTATAACTCTTATACTACTGTCTGTATTTGAAGCTAAGAATGTGGTGGGTTTAGGAGAATTGATTTTTGCTATGTCGTTCTCCGTCGGTTTACTGATTTGCATAAATGATATTTGTAATGTTTTCAATCCAGTTCCAAACTGTCATACCGCAGAGCTCGTCCTTTTATAGTCTTTATTCTCGTCTGCGCATATTTCATATAAGAATGGAGAGCACACCTGTTTTTTTAGAATTTGACGCGCAACACATTTTGCAGAGTGATGATTCGATGGAGGTCTGTGCCGATATAGTTGTACATTCCTTGTTTTTGCAATATCTTAGCTCGTTTCTGTACCTCTTTGCCATATAGACCAAAGTGTGAGAATTGATTCAACTGAAATTCTATACCCATGGTTTTCAAACGTTGATAATCATTTTCATTCATATACAGGTATCGTTCAGGATGTGCCAACACCGGATAATAATCTTTTGCCTTGATACGAAGCAGTATATTGTTCAAGCCCATCGGGGGATTGAAATAACTGGTTTCTACCAACAGATGCTTACCGTCTTTGCCTATGGGCAGGAGGTCGTTCTTCTCCAATCGTTCTTCAAACAGATTGTCCAGCATATTCTCCGAAGCAAGATGAAGCAGCACTGACCCTTGGTAAGCTGCTTTCAGTTCTGCGAATCTGTCTCTTAACTTTTCAGTGGTGTTGGGAATGTCTTCCATTATATGCGGTGTGAGCCACACTTCTTTTACTCCCAACCGTTCATATTCGGCAAGTATTTGCAGGGATTCATCCATGGATTGCACGCCGTCATCTACTCCGGGGAGGATATGACTGTGCCAGTCAGTGAAGCCATGGAAAAATCCGCTTTCCTCCAATGTTTGCCGTTTACGAAACCACATGATGGTCAGTTGCTATAATAGTTTTTACCGCCGTAGCCATAGGCATACCCATATTTGTAGCCATACTTGTAGCCATAACGGTATCCGTAACGGCTGCTACCACCTATCGTACCATTGAGCACGAGTGCCATGTTCTTGAATCGCTTTGCATCGTAGTCGCTTTGCAATTTGGGCAGCATGTCACGTTCCAACAAACCTGCACGGACAATGAACACGGTGCGGTCGGCAAGTTTCTCAATGATTTGTGTGTCGGCCACAATATCGATAGGCGGACAGTCAATGAGGATATAATCGAAACGGCTACGCATTTTTTCCATCAGTTCAGCCAAACGTGGCTCAGCTAATAACTCAGTTGGATTGGGAGGGATAGTACCTACCGGAAGGACAAACAAGCCGGGATAGTTTTCCTTCTCCACAATCAAATCTTCGCAGTTGTCCTCACGTTTGCCGAGATAGTCGCTCAGACCCTTCTTGGGAGAACCTACGTAGGCGGAAGCCGAACCATGCCGCAAGTCACCGTCCACTACCAATACCCGTTTTCCCTTCATGGCAAAGGTGGCAGCGGTGTTCATGGTCAGAAAAGTCTTGCCACTGCCTGGATTGAACGAGGTAATCAAGGTAACGCTTGCCCTGTCTTTGTCCTCTTTAGCATCGAGGATAAACTCTAAATTGGTGCGCAATACACGGAAGGCTTCATTGACGATATCCCGTTTACCTTGTTGGATGACAATTTCCTTTGTTTGCGTTGCTTTTTTCTTCTTGCTGCTCTCTGCTAAGGGTATTTCTCCGACAAACGGTACGGAAAGTGATTCTAAATCTTTGCGGCCACGTACCTTGGTATTCATGTTCTCACGGACGAATATTATTACTACGGGGATAAGGACTCCCATAGCAAATGCGATTAAAGCAATATTCCTTTTGATCGGTGCTGTTGGTATCAAGCTGCCTGATGGTGGCGTGATGACCCGTGTATTATAAGCTGTGAATGCCTGCGACAACTCATTTTCCTCGCGTTTCTGCAACAGGAAGAGGTAAAGAGCCTCTTTTACTTTCTGTTGGCGTTCTACCGACAACAAGTATTTACCTTGGGTGGGATTGGCTGCTATTCTTGCCGTGGTCTGCTGTTCGCTTTGCTGCAACGAACGGATCTGGGTGTTCAGCGTGGTGATATGGTTGTCGATAGAGGTAACAATGGCTCGGCGCATATCTTCCAAAGACTGATCCATATCGATTACCAACGGATTCCGTTCACTACTATTGGCTACCAAGTCGTTACGGCGAAGCTGCGCAGTGTTGTAATTTGCTATCTGTTGCTCAATACCTGGACTTTCAATGCCAGAGTTTGCCGGAAGCAATTGGTTCTTGCTGGTGGAATTGGTGAGGTAGTTACGGATATACCTCGCCATGGAAAGCTGTGTGTTCAACCCAAGAATTTGCGCATTCGTTGCAGTGCTCTGCTCCATATACATGCTGGCAGCAGCCTGAACATCGGGTAAAAGATGTTCGCTCTTGTAAGAGGAAATGTTCTCGTCCACATTGCCCAGTTCCTGCTCAATCACACCGAGACGGTCACTGATAAAGGCTGAGGTGCTGACGGCTATTTGGTTCTTGTCCTTTATCCAATTTTCATTATAAACGGCTATTACCGTATTCAGCACATCTTCCGCCCGTTGGATACAAACGTCTTTGAATGCCAGATTAATAACAGTAGATTTCTCATCGCTTAAAGTCACAGAAAGATTGGAAACATAATCTTCTACAATCTTTTGGTAACCTATGCGTGCTACATAAATAGGAGCATTGTATGTGGAGGAATCATTCGCTGCCGTCACAACAAGACTACCAATAGGGGTATCAACAGTGTCATTCAACATAATCGAGATTGTTCCTTCTACATCTTCACCATCACGTAAAAAATCCTCCAGAATAATATGACCGTCTTGACTGGGATTAATGGTAAAGGCAACGCTCTCATTGTCTTTTAAATCGTTAAAGTTCACTGTATAGGGACAATCTCGTCCATACAAAACTTTCTTGTAAAAGCCTCCATCTATGTAGTAGTTGATGTCCAAATGCAGGCGTTTCACCACATCAAGCATCACCGCTGGCGACTGCAACGACTGTATTTCATTGTTTACATTTGTATTGGTTTTGAAAAGGTCGAAGTCCCCCATCAAGTTTGCGGCATCACCCAATGAGTTTCCTTTGGAGTCTTCCTTAATCAGGAGTGAAGCGGAACGTGTATATACCGGCGGGGTAGTCAAAAGATAGATAATGGCTATCCCGATAGTTACAGCCAATGAAATGACGAACCAATACCACTTGTTCACGCAGAGATAGAATAAATCTTGTATGCGGATAAAGTCATCCGCCTGCTTAGGTCTTGATATATTGTTTTGAACTGCCACGATATTCAGAATTTAGAGTATAATCAATTGAAAATTAAGATACCGATTGAAGTCAGCAATGATGCCAACGAAATCCAGAACGAGGTGGAACGCACATTGTTACCATTGACAGTGGATTGACGGGCTTTTACCGCATTGGGTTCCACATACACCACATCGTTCTGCTGTAAGTAGTAAGCGGGTGAAGTATATACATGATTGCCAGAAGTCAAATCCAAACCATACACTCGTTGTACTTCCCCTTCTTGCCGTAGCACCATCACTTTGTTGCGATTTCCATAAATGGTCAAGTCACCTGCCATGCTCAAGGCATCGAGGACGGTCAGGCGGTCACGGTCAATGCTGAACCGTCCGGGATTATTCACTTCGCCAAGCACGGAAACACAGAGGTTGGCGAACTCCACAGTAACAACTGGGTCTTTCACCAAATTTTCCTTGATTAATTCATTCTTGATACATTCTGCAATCTCTTCCCGTTTCATCCCGACCACATAAATCTTGCCAAGCACGGGAAAGTCAATCTCTCCATTGGTATCTACAGTATATGCGGAAACGCCTTGGTTGTTAGAGACTGTAACGCCATTTGTCCTTAATGATTGTCCTAATTGTCTGGATACATAAGGAAGGTTGAACAAGTCGGTCAACTGTGGATCTCGGCTGTTCACGATTATGGAAATCTTGTCCTCCGGCCGGATGGTGATTGCCTTCACCTCTGGCAATTTAATCTCCGTTTCTCCAGGTTTCAAATCTTGGAAATACACTACCTGTTTGGACGAACCGCAGGAACTTAATGCCGCTACGCCGACCAATAAAATCAATAACAAACAAATCGGTTTATATCTATTCATACCTCTACGGTTTTTGGGTTTCTCTATTTTTTTTAATGGCCTTGTTGATGCCTAATTGCAGCAATGTCCACAAGACAATGTCAGTAATCAGCAATCCTGTCATTCCCATGAGGTTGGCCAACAGCCAGTTTAACACGATAAAAAACAAGGCTATAAACAAGATGGATACCATCACGGCACGGGGACGAAGCCCCGTCCGCAACAGCTTGTGATGAAAATGATTTTTATCGGGCAGGAAAGGGTTCTTTTTCTCCCGCAAACGGTGCATAACCACTCGTACCACATCGAATAACGGTACAATCAACGTAGAAAAAGCCAATACCATGTTGGAATGTCCGGCAACTTCTGCACTATCAACACGGCTCAGATGGATGACCAGCGAGCTGATGATGTAGCCCAAAATCAGACTTCCTGTATCTCCCATAAACAGTTTGTGCCCTTTCTTTGCGTTACCGAACACATTGTAGAACCAGAAAGGCACAATCACACCGAATGTGGAGAAAGCTAATAGTGCATATAGTTCATCGCCTTCTACCATGCAAATCAGCCCCAATACAAAAAGCGAAATGCAGCTCAACCCAGAAGCCAACCCGTCAATGCCGTCTATTAGGTTGATAGCATTGGTGATGTACACCACGACAAACAAGGTGAACAACACGCCCAAAAATTTCGGCAATTCATTAATGCCAAACAGCCCTCCTAATGTATTGAACCATTCGCCCGGCCATACGATCAAAAAAGCAGCCAAAATCTGCACGAGAAATTTATACCGGTAACCGACACCGACCAAATCATCGGCAACGCCTATTAGGAAAAGCATCATTCCGCCCACCGCAAAGAACAGAAACTCGTTGGCGGGCAAGTTTTCTATAGGATATCCGCAATAAAAGCGTACTCCGAGAATGAAGCATAAAACTATCAATATCACGGGGAAAAAGGAGATGCCTCCCAAACGGGGGACGGGTATCTGATGCACCTTGCGGCCATCAGGCATGTCAAACAGGCGTTTCTTGTAGGATATCAGCAATATCTTGGGCACTATCATCATCCCAAGCAACAAAGACAACAAGAAACCACTTATCAAAAACAGGTAATCCATATAAAGCACTCATTTTAACCATTCATAGTCGTCATAGCTTCTTTAGGCAGATTCCGCAATGCAAAAGTCACTTTGTCGTGCCATTTTTGATAGTCTGCTATGTTTGCGTCTTTTCCAGCCAAATAGATTCTCTCTTTCCTTGAACGCATTCGACACGTCAGCCCGCTTAAAGCAGTATGTAGGCTGTCTTGCATGATGCTTGCCGTCACAAAAGGAAAAGGAGCGAATGTAAGCCTCATGGGAAGAAGCATTGAAGATCCATAAATCCGGCAAAGCCTGTAGGCCGATTTCTCAAACGCAGTCCAATAACCATCGGCAAGATACAAGTAGATATACTTGTCATTCCCCGCTTCTTGAAACAAGATGTCAGACAGGCGATTTTTCAAAAGTTCGGTAAATTCAACCAGACTGTTCATCTTCATACTAATTGAATATATTCCGCCTCCACTTCGACCGAGGCTGCCAATAACGAGGGCAGTTCCACCAATAACCGCTTTACCTTACTACCACGAGTAGTAACCAACGTGCCTGTATAACCATCCAGCTTTCCACCGATAATGCGGATTTTGCGGTTTACCATTTCGGGAGTCACTTCATTCAAGGAGTAAAACTTGGGATTTTCACTGGATTCTACAGCGTAGATGAAGCGTTCCATTTCAGCGGACGGTACGATGATGGGCGTGTGCTGTACACCGATTTTGTATCGGTATTGCAGTTTCTCAGTACTCTCCACAATGAGGTCAAGGTGCTCCCTTGTGTCTTTCACAAAAAGCAAATCTGGCATGAAAGGCACTTCTTGGTCTACTCGTTTGCCATTGACAACAACCAACCGATGCACCATGGGCGTAAAGTATGACACCTTCAAGTTCTCAAACAGCTTGTAGGCCGGCAACTTGGCATGTCTGCGCTTGAGATCGCGCATGGCAAACCATTGCAAACGTTCTTGTGGTGATTGCGCTTCGTCCATGGAATGAAAATGTAATCAATTGATTAAAGGGCACTTCTTTGACTCCTCCACGCATTTCATACCACTTGAAATACAAGAAGTTACATCGCCCTTACCTAAAAGTTCGGGATAATTCCCGTTCATTTTACATACTATCATTTCCTTTATCGGTACTGCTTTAATCCGCATGTTTAACGTTGCGAAAACACTACCAATCACGGTACATCTCTTTACAAGAGATGTATGCACACAAGCCGGAAGTGCTAATATATTGAATATCAAACGAGCAACGAGGTTCTCAATATTCATTTGCTCAACAACTGTCAAGCAAAAGCAAACTTTGTCAAACATCAAATTGGCATCATGTGAATCTTTTTTTGCTCATTCTTACTGCTTTATTTGATATTTTTTATACCTTTGCACCTGCGTATATCTCTTGTAAAGAGATGGTTAGATTTGCTCAACAATTCAAGGACTTTATCATCCCTTTACTTAATTAAGCCCAATCCTCCGATTCCTGATCTACAAATTGGTTTCTGCTCCATTATGCTTTGTTCTCTGAATAGCAGGAACGGCATGAGACCCATATACCTGTTTGCGATTCCGAAGTCGGCACATCTCTCTTTAAGAGATATACATCAAGGAAAGCATCACTGAATATCAGTCATTTGCTGCATAAAAACTCTATTATTACTCAACAAATCGCTTACATTTGCCAAGCGAAAACATCAAAAGCAAAGCTATTCGGGCATTTTTTATTTGGCATATTATGTATTTCACAGCATTTTTTGTACCTTTGCACCGCATAAGTCCATCTCTTAAAGAGAGATAGAGCAATTCGCTCAACAGAAAATCGTTGCCTAATTTCAAAAAACTTCCTCTTTTTTATACTCAATTGTACAGAAATCCAGTTCGCCTTGTCTTGATTGCGGAAATCGCCACTTTATATACCAATCTTCACTGGTTTTTCGTTCAAGACAGGCAATAGCAGTCTGGCACATCCACCAAACATGAATTGCCTGTGAATGTGCTAAGATAAACGTCCTTAAAATCAGCTGTGCGAAAGATAGATAGGATAGTCCCGCCAGTCTAACCTATCATCAGTTTATTCTTTGTGTCGTCAAGCGTACACCGCACGAATGACCGCCAAGTTTGCATCATCAATCACCCTGTTGTCCAAGGAGTTCAAGTAGATGCGAGTGGTCTTTTCCGAATCGTGCCCCAAGGCTTGGCTGATGGACGAGGTGGGTACGTTCAACTGATAGGCTGTGCTGGCCCAGCAATGCCTCGCCGTATAAGTTGTCAGCGGGATAGGACAGTTTACCAACTTGCCTATCTTCTTTAGTTGGACGTTCATCCGGTGCAGGGCGTTCAGGTATTGCCGCCTCAGGTCGCCACCATCCTCGCTGAGGATGGGCAACAGATAGCGGGAGCCTTCCACGTGGTATCGGTCCACAATCTCCTGCATCTGTTTCTCCCACTTGATTTCAAGTTTCTGCCGGGTCTTCTGGCGGTAGTACGTCAAGTAGCCGTCTTTTAACTGGTCGGTTTCCAGCATGGCCAAGTCCACGAACGAAATGCCGCGCAGGTCGAAGCTCATCAGGTAAAGGTCGCGGATAAAGGCCATTTCGATGTCCTCGCCGAAATCCAAGTCCTTGATGTCTTTCACGGTCTGGATGGGGAGGGAACGCTTGGCAGTCTTGTCCACGCCCGTATAGACTTCTGCGAATGGATGCCGGTCTATAGTCAGCTTCTTTTTCACGGCCCGGTTGTAAATGGCTCGCAGGTTGCGGTTGTAGAACGAGGAGGTGTTCCGGCACAGCTTGCACTCTTCAAGGAGGTAATACTCGTACTCTTTGATCAGGTCTTCATCAATCTCGTCCAAACGGATGTCGCCTTGCTCCCCACGGAAGCGCAGGAAGCTGTTCACGGACGAAGTGTAGGTTTCTGCCAGTCGATGCTGCCCCGTGCGTTTCAGGTGTTCGGCCAATTTGTAGGAAAATACACGAAGACTGTGTTCATCGTCATGGGGCAACAGGTATGCCGCCACCACGTCATCGGCTGTATAGGGCTTGCCTGCCTCGTCCAAACGCCGGATGGCCGCTTCCACCTGTTCCTTCATCGTTTGCAGGTTCAGCACTACTTTCGCAAGATACCTGCCGCGATCCGTATCTTGTTCGGGAAGCATCACCTCTCCGTTCTTCCATTCTTCGGAGTAGAGCTTGTAACCTGTGCCGATTTGTCGGGCTACACGGTCGTGAATCACCCGAAAGAAAATGGTTCCTGTTTCCCCTTTTACCCGCGAGGGTCTGAATTTAGCTTTTACAGATGTCGTCATAACGTTGATATTTTAGGAGTTAAAAATCATTTGGCCCCTCGTCGGTTCACCACGTCCTTTATCATTTCCTTCACATCCATACCCACCTGCACGAAGTTCTTGTACAGGATGCGTTCCCTTTCTTCTTTGGATGGGAACGTATAGAACTTGGGCAATGGCACATACCCGGCTTCCTCCCGTTTGATTTCCCCCATATCGAAGTCGGTCTTGCAGAAGAACTTGGAGGTCTTGAACTCCTCGGATTCCTGTATGTTCATACTGCCGCCTCGTCCGGTCTTGGTCTTCACGAAGTCACGGGCGACCTGTCCGCAAATCCAGCCAGTAGGCAGGTCGCTTATCTTCGAGGCAGGTACGAGGTTATCCATGTTCTCATTCAGGTTGATACTTGTCTTGTCGCGGTCGATGGTCACGCCACGCTTCAACTGTACCACCTTTCCGAATATGTCATTGCTTAGCCATTCCAAGGTTTCTTTCGATCGTGCTGAACCTGAAACCACATTCCCCACGGTGGTGATAATCTTCTGCATACCCACCTTGCCATAGTCGGCTTCCAACTGTGGCAGTTCCTGAAAGCCCAACGCCACGCTCACCTTGTTGCTTCGCGCAGTGCCTATCAATCGGTCTATCTTGTGGAAGTACAAAGTAGGCAACTCGTCCACAATAATACTCACGGGGATGTTCTTGCCCTGCCCAGTGTTCACACGGGTTACCAGACGATTCAGAATCAGAGCGTTCAACGCCCCTATGATACTCTCCATTTCCGGGTCGTTGGCTATCAGCAGGTAGCTGGGGTTTTTCGGGTCGGAAACTTTCAGGTCGAAATCATCCCCATCCTTATGGAAAATCCAATAGCTCTCCTTAGTGGCCAATCGGGAGGTATAGACGCGCAGCGTACCTATCATACCTTCCAACTGTTCCATAGCCTTGTTTTGGAAAGCCGTTTGGAACGGGCCGAGCAGCGGCGCCACCTCGTTGTCGGTCTGTAACACCTCAAAGATGGTCTGGTAGCTCTCATTGAGGAACGACAGGATGTGCGGCATATCGGAATACTTCCCCAGCCAATAGGCCGGTTCCACGATGTTTCCGCCCTTGCGGTCACGCACCACGCCCGTAGGCTTCCAAAACTTGGTCTCCTTGTCTTGCACCTTCTCGGCATACAGTTTGTTCCCGTCCTTGTCGTAAGGCTCACGCTCGTAATTGACGAAGAAGTAGATGCAGGCGGCGAGGAAGTTGACTGCCGAGGTCTGGAAGAACTGGTCACTTCCTCCGCCTCCCTCTTTCTTGCCCTTTTGCAAGGATTCCAACAGCGTTTCCGCCGTTTCCGAGGCCGCTGCAAGGTTCGGGATGTACTTTGCCTGTATCGGGTTCACCCTCCGGCTGTATTCCACATTTACGAAATTGATCACATTGAACTTGCAGCCTTGGGGCAACTTGCCCAACTTCTGGTTCTTCTTGTAGTGGTAATACAGTTTAGTGGCCAAGGTGGGAAACTTGTAGTCATAGACCACCATCGCGAATCCCTTGGCGGAATGTTGGCGGATGAAAGGCTCAATGATGGAAAAGGTCTTACCCGAACCGGGTGTACCGACCACCCAAGTACCTCGGAACGGGTTGTTGATGTTCACCCAGCCCTTGCGGAACTTCCCTTTGTAATAGTAACGCATGGGCACGTTGACCGAATACTTGTTCTCCACCAATTCCGTGCATTGCTGGAAGCTCTCGTTCTCCAAGTTGAAGCGGTCTTTCAACAATCCCTCTTTCAGGAACTTGGAGATATTGTCAAGAGCCACATGGACGAGGATGGTGCCTAATACGGATGCCGCCATGTAGAAGATGATGTTCAAACGCAGGGAATAAACACGTATCTCCATCGGGTGATTGTAAAGCCAGACGGCCAGCACGAGGAAGCCGATACCGCTCACCAACGGATAGAGCACTTGCCTCCGGGCGTTGAACTCCCAATGTTTCTTGTTGCGTGTACCCACACAAGTGATGCAAATCAACAGGACGGTTGCCACCTTGCTGTATATCAAGTTTCCGTCATGGTAGATGAACCATATCTTCATGCGGTCGTGCACATCGCACACAATGCCGTTCCAGTGGTCAAGCACCGCCGGGTCGATGGCGTACATGAAAAACTCCACCAACACCGACACGTACACCACCGTCCGAAATATCTTATAAGCCCCTTGCAGTTCCTTGCTCTCTTCCATCTCGTACTTTCCTTAAATCTTAATTATTCATTCATCATTTTTCATTATACAGTGTGACTATCGCCCTTACCTTGTGCCCTTGCAGTTTGGGCGTTTCCTGAATGGCTCCACTGCCCATCGAATAGAGCCAGGCTTTGGCGGTTTCCTGTCCCTCCACCTCTGTACTCGTCCAGTACCAGCACCCATCGGCTTCATCGGGCAGCGGGTCGCCCCCGCAAGCCTCGATGTAGGGATTGACAAACTCCTTGGCCGCATAAAGCAATCGCATCTGTGCCACTGAAGGCACGTAGGCACTTTGCCCGTACCGCCACAAGTCAAACACCCGCATGGCCATTGGCGAAGAAACATCATCTGTATCATACAGGGCAAAGGTGTTCTCGTTCCCATCGTAAGCCGTCAGGTCAGCTGATGTACCCTGTGACACACCTACGCTGTCGGCAAAGGCTTCCGGTGCAAGGTCGTGCAGATAGACCGCATAACCTGCCCCCGCCACTTCTTCGTCGGAGTTCACATGGAACACCACGGCAATCGCCTCCTTGCCGGAGGCAGCATAATCTTCGTAGCTCCGTGTTTGGCCATCCGTACAAAGGATATGACCCACTTTCATCGAGGTGTCCAACGGGTCGTGATGTCCGTCGCAACCTATCAATCCCAATGCCAGCACAGTCATGATTGCCATACCCGCTATTCTTGTTTTTATTGTTTTCGTTTGCATACCTTATATAATATATAGGTGAATACTCCTTTCGGCGAAAATTTGTTCTATCCGTGCCATCTGTGTGCAAATGCCTTATTTCGTAGGTATCTTCACGCCGATGACAATTCCTGTGCGGAACAAATCTTCCCCTTTTATCATCAAGTCGCACTTGGCCTGCCAAAACAGTTTCCAGCCCTTGCGCAACGCATAGCTGTGTTCATAGCCCACATGGATGCCGCCTAACACCCTGTCCCTGTCAGAACCCAGCGACCCACCCAAGCGGAGGTTGCCATGGTGGTTACGGCTGCGGAACACGCACGGCTTGTAGGCCGCACCCACACCCCATGTGTTATAATTACTCCAGAACGATTCGGGGCAGACGTGTCCGCAGTCCTTACATTCGTCCCATTTCAGATAGACATTCCCGAAGAACTCCCACGCATGATGGTAGTTCGTCTCGTACTCGTAGCCGACGGTCAAGTCCATGCCCCTTTCATACAATAGGCCAGTGCCTATTTGTATCCTACCGTGGCGGTCATCGGCAAAGCCGGGCAAGGCGGCCATAAACAGGAAAACCAATACTGCCAAGCCCTTTTGCACAGCCCAATTCTTCATTTTTAGTTTTTCATTTTTCATTTCCTTTACTCCTCCTGTAATAAAGCGTCATTGAAACTGTCCGCGCAAAGCACGTCCTCATAGTCGATGTTCAATGCGATGGTACGTCCCGAAATCTGCTTCTCGCTTACCTCTATGGTCAGCACCTTGTCGTTGGGGAAAGTCATCTTCTTTACGACCAACACGTTGCGGTAGCCGTGCAGGAATGACTTTTTCTGTTCCAACTCCATCTCCGGCTCCAGCTCGATGACCTGCGAATTGGTTGCTTTCGACACTTTCTTGTCTGCTAACTTGACGCGGATCTCATCAATGTCGAAACGGATGTTGGTGCGGTTTTCGATGGAGAAATCAAGGAAGAAGTAGTCGCCAACGGCATAAATGTTGTTCAGCCGCATGGTCATGCGGTGCTCCCTGCGGCTTACGTTGCGGTATCGAGCGGGCGACAGCCACACCTGCCAGGCAAAGCGGTACATATTCTCCGTGGAAAGCGACACCGCCGGGTTGCGGTAGGAGGTCATTTCCATAGGCTGCACCTCCTTGTCCGTCACCGCCTCCTGCATCCTTGTCGTATAGAGCAAGGCGTATTGCGTCCGGTAGCGTTCCGTCACGATGGTGACGATGGCCAGCACCTCGCCATCCTCATGTCCGGCTTCTTTCGGCTTCAGGCGGATGGTGTTGTTGATGGGCTGGTCGCCCGCTATCTTGTCCGTGGAGATGTCCACAAAACGGATGGGTTCAGTGGCGGTGATGACGGTCGTCACTTGCTCGTTCACCGTCAGTTGTTCCATTTCATTGTAGGTCTGTTGTGCCTTGGCTGCTGTTCCTGACAACAGGACGGCCACAACTAATATTCCTTTTGCTATCAATTTCATTTTCTGCGATTTTTGTCTTTCGTTACATGCTACTTAATTGTTCCTCTTTTCCCTGCCGTTCACCAGATAGACGAACGTGCCGTATTTCAGCTTGGCCTTGTTCTTGCGCACGGCCTTCGACAAGGCGTTGCTGGTGCGCTGGTAGGCGTTCTGTATGGCCTGCATTCCCCATTGGGCAAACGTGTTCCCGGTCGAACCGTTGTTGATGCTCATCGTGCTGCCGAGGGCATTGGATGCCACGTCCTGTGTGGTTTCCCGGAAGGAACTGCTGGGTACATAAAGCCCCTCCAGTCCGTCCGTGTCATAGAGGGAAAGGTTGACTTTCACCAATTCGTCCTCCACCAACAGACTCTTGATGCTCCCTTTCACACGCTGGCTACCGAAGCCGCTCATCGTGGCATAGAGGTAGGTTCCTTTCTCCACCACCTTCCCATCTATCTCGATGTCGTCCAGTAGTCGCAAGCGCACCCGCGAGCCTTCCACGGCTTTGATATTCTCATCAATGATGGCTTTTATCAGGCGCGGTTCAGGCTCGTTTTCGGCCAAGGTGTTGAAGTAGTCCGAGGAAGTCTTCACTTTCTTCACCACCTGTTCGCTTTCGGCATTCTCGGCAAGCTCATTCACGGCGTTTTCATTGATTTCCACCTTGCCGCCTATGGCAATGCTGCCAGTGGGGGCAAGGCTCTCCACTTCGGTACTGTCCGCATCTTGCAAGCCCTTTTGCCCTTGCGCCCTGGCTTCCGCCAATGCCTTTTCCAACTCGGCGAGGGCTTCCTTGCGCCGTTGCTCACTTCGGGCGATGCGTTCCTCCTCGCTCAACGGTTGCATTTCGGCGGAATCCGCCACCATCGCTTTGCCTCTTTCGGCACTCTGCCGCAACTGTTCCTGCATCTCACGCAGGCGTTCCAGTTCCTCCGACCTTGCGGCTGCTTCCGAATCGAGCAGGGCGAGGTCTTCATCGGTGTAGCGGGAATCGTAATCTTCTTTCTCTGTTTCATTGTTGTTCCGTTCAATGTTTTCCACGGCGGAATAGTCCTGTATCCGGCCGTAGGACTTTACCATGCTCTCATACTTGCCGCCGATGCCGTCATCGCGCATCTGCGCTTCTGGCAGTTCGGGGTTCAGAAACTCGGTGGTCTGCAACTTGGAGGGTGCTTCCGCTACCTCCGTGTCGAAGATGTCCATCACCAAATACCCCGTTACCAGCAGCAAAGGGTAGAGGATGGCAGGCAACACGTACTTGGGCTGTTTAAAATTAATTTTGTCCGTCATCATCATGCGTGGGTTGTTTTTGTTTCAAAAGAATCTCCTGCCGCTCGGTGGCGGTCGTCCGCTTTCCGTTCTCAGGCATGGTACATACCGATACCACGCGGCACACATTGAGTGCCAGGCATCCCAACACGATGCCGAAAACAATGCCGAGAAACCACCTCGGATGCTTGCAGGCAAACCGTTGTGCGCACCCGGCCATCTTGTCTATCCGCAGGAAGCGGGCGGCTTTCTTCCCTGCCTCCACTTCCTTCTGGTACCGTTTCTCATACTTCGGGTCATCCCTGTCCGGCATCTTCTCCCCGAAAATCAGTTTCTTCCATCCCATAATCGAATGTATTAATTGTTAATTTTCAATTCTCAATTTTCAATTGAATCAGTAGTTGTTCTTCGTCCTTTGCTCGATGTCCTTGTTCAGCAGGGTTCGCCAGTTCGTTATCAGCAATCCGTGCGGATTGTTGTCTGTCCGTGGCACCCGTTTCAGTTGTCCGGCAGTGACCAGCTCACGCATCAGGATGGACGTGCGCCGCTCGATGCGTTGCCGTCCGTAATAGGTGAACTCCATCTTTTCCTTGTCAAACATGATGCTGTCACAGAAGATGCTGAACACGGCACTCGTTCCCATGATGTTGTTGTAGAACCCTTTTTCTTTCAGCGTGTTGTACTGCGCCAATCCCGTTTCGTCCACCAAATACATGGCTTTCTCCATCGTATATTGGATGTACTTGTCATCGGGAGCTAATGTAAAGAAGTAGTGGTGGAACATTTCGACATGACTGCGGGCTTCCACATCGAGCGTTTCTTCCATCGAGGTGCGCTGCACCAGTATCGGTACATTGCCGTCCAGCACATAGATTTTCTGCTGTGCATCGGCCACCATGCCCCGTGCCGTCCAAATGCTCGACAAGCTGATGACCACGCATCCCGTGATGACTGCCACGCAGACAATCCCCACCAATTTGATTTTGTTCTCCAAGTTTTTTATGACCATAATCCTTATAGTTATAATCGTTACTCATCCGTTCCTTTTTATCTCATCAGCGAGTGCATTGCCCCGGTAGCCGACATTTTCGCCTGCTGCGCCACTCCTTCGCCGAAGTTTCTCGTACTGAATGCAGTATCTCCCTCCGGTATCATCCATGCTGCCAAGTCCGGCACAAGATTCAGGCATTTCAACGCCACGATGCTTGCCGCCATCAGGTAGCCCGCCGAAAAGAACGAGTTTTGCAGGTAAGCCGCCATCGTTGTTTCGCTCGCCGTTATCGCCGTGAGGTTTTCTACCTGAATGCACAGCACGATATCGAACAGGAGCAGCACATAGAAACCCACGAAGTACAACATCGCACCGTAGAAATGCACGGTCAGGTAACGTGTCATCCACTTCGCCCAAGCACCTTCCCACTTGGGCAACAGGCTGAAAGCCCATTGTATAGGCCCGAATATCGTCAGCATTCCCAGCAGGATTTGCTGGCAGTAGATAGTAGCCCACCACCCGATTCTATACACAATCAAGGCTATCACCATAACGATTTTATCCAAACAGACGGTCGCCCCGCTCACCAAGGAGGTGAACCACAGACGGCTGGCATCTTTCTCCATCTCCGTCACTTCTTCCACGCCGGTCTGTTCCATCGTCGATTCCACCAATGCCGGATCCATCGTGCCGGAACGGGCAACATCGGCCTGTGCTTGCAAACTGGTGTACATGGTGTCGCGCACATAGATAAGCTGCTGCACCTCCTCGAACTTGTCTGTTATCTGCAAGGCTTCCGCCTGATAGAGATCGTGGGTGTAAGAGCCAATGGCATTCGGAATGTAGGACAGGAAATCCAACACGCACCAGCTGCTCCCGCTGTTCGTAATGCCTGTGTCGGCGGGCGGGTACCACCACGACATGATGACTGCCACCGCCAACGGCTTAAACAGCTTCATCACGTCCAGTGGTTCTTTCTTCACCATCATCTTATAGGCCATGCCCGCCGCCATGATGATGGCGAACAGGGCGGCCAGTGCCATGCACATTTGGAGGATCCACCAAAACGGACCTTGTGTGCCGGTGAACGTGGCATCACAGAGGAACTCGTTGGTCTGGAATATCACATCGTCAATTTCCTCTTCCAAGAGGTGGATGCCAAAATCCGAAAGTATGTCGTCTCCCATGTCGTTATGCTGTTGTTTGATTGTTCATTGGGGATTGTTCCCGTTCCATCACGGGCAGTATGCCTTCTGCTTTCAGTTTCTCGTAGATGAACATCCGCCCTTTCTGTGTCCATTGGGTGCGCATCACCGATTTTCCGTTTTCCAGCGAAAGGGTGGCACTATGCACATAGCCCTTGTCCTTGTAAGCGGCATACAGAATCCACTGCTTGTTGTCCTTGTATTGGATGCCTTTCTCGTGCAACACGGCATTCATCTTCCGCCCCGACATTCCATAGTCCTGCGCGATTTGCGTGATGTCGAGCAAGCCTTTGCATTGCAACACCAGTTCCACATAACTGGTCCGTTTGCCCAATTCCTCAATTTGTTCCTGCTGCTGCCCGATAAGCATCTTTTGTTCCTCACACTTTGCCTCCATTTCAAGTCGGTTCTTCCGTTCCTCCTTGATGGCATTGGCCAAACCTATCAGAAAATCTGGTTCGGTAACCACTCGTTGTAGGGCTGCATCGGTCAGATAGCCCCCATGTTTACGGATGCTCGGCAGCACTTCCTCGCAGACCCAATCCTGAAACTTCTCCGCTTCGGGCAGTTTGCTGCGCATCACCAAACGGTAAATGTCTGCTTCCGTAATGTACCGGGTTGGCTGCATCACAACCGTACCAAACTGGTTCTCAGAGGGGGTGGACAAAATGGCCACCCCCTTGCAGTGCATCCTTACAGCCTTTGGAGGGTCTGAATATCCTAATGCCTTTGCAACATCTGTTGCCTTGAACAGCACTTTCCCATTCTCCGTTTCAACGGTGTTGATACTCCCAAACTGCGGATGACTGAACACCTGAATTGCATGATCCTTGCTCATTGTTTTATATGTATTGGTTATTGAATCTTCTTTTCCCTGTCATCGGTTCAATTTCCCGTTGCCCGCCAACCTGCCTCACGCCATCGGTTCATCGCCGCCATTGCGATTTGTGCCCGGCGGTCTTCAATGATGACAGAAGCATCCAACAGTTCCGCCACCTTGGTGGAATTGGCCTGCCGAACGAGGTAGCGCACTAATATCTCATTCTTTCGGATGATGTCGGCGTGGATGCGTAGGTATTGCTTCTTGCGCTGGGAATTGGGCATATAGGCTTCCTGCACCGACTTGATAGCACAGAGGAACACGTTATATTGCTCACGCCAATGCTCCTGCTCATAATTGCTGCCACCGGTTTCCGCAATCCGCCGGATGTTCTTCTCGAAGTTATCCAAGGCGAAATTAATCTTATCGCCTTCTGCCAACCAAGCCACATCCAATGCGCCACCGCTACGGTCTGCCACGTTCAAGGCTTCTATCCTCGCCCGTTGTGTCATGGCAGAGTCCAACGCCTCGGCTTCATCCACCTGGTTGTAGAGGTTGATGCCCGCCGTCGTGCGGAACGTCATCTTGTTTTTGGCTGCGGCACTCTTGCGGTAAGAATTATGCAGCAGCCAGTAGTAAAATTCCGGTGTCAGCGAGCCGGAACCGACTTCCGCTACGGTTATCTGGTTCATCTTCGCATCATCGTGGCTGTAGGTCACGCTTTGGGCGGATGCCTCCGTTGCCATGCCCGCCAGTGCCACCATACCTATTATATATATAGTCCGTTTCATTGTCATATCCTCGTCGTTTATCGGTTGTATGGGTTCAATCCCGAATCCCTCCACCTTCGGAACGCCTCGTTCGCTATCTGCGACTTGTCCTTGGCGAGGTAGATGCTTTCTTTCCAATAGCCCATGCGGAGCTGGATGTACCGCCAGGTCTCGAAGTAGGCTTTGTTCAGATGCCGCTCGATGTTGTCAAGCCCTTGGTTGATGCTTTCCAATACCAACAGCAAGTCCGAGGTAGAACAGGCCGCCGCACCGGTTGCGTACAACACCAGGTCGCTCATCGAGCGGTACAGTTGCTTACCATCCTCCGCTATTCGCTGCACGCACCGCAGGCTGACACCCACAATAAGGGTGTCCATCAGCTCCATCCTGTTCCGTTCCACCACTTTCGTGTAGTAGTCGTCCAATAAGTCCTTGTAGTCGCCAATGCGGTCGCTCACGGTGTTGTAGGTGGAATACACGTTCAGTGAGGTGCGCAAGGACTGGTATAGGATGTCAATCACATCGAAAGCCCTCGTGTACTTGTCCAAGTCCACATTCAGTTCCTTGAAGTCCACCGCCGCCTCGCTACTGTATTCGTGCAGCAGTTGGTTGCTCAGTTCCAATGTGGAACGCGCCAGCAACAGGCTGCGTTGTTGCTTATGGTCGTTGATGTAGGCTTCCACTGAAACGATGTCGAAGTTCCATTGCGCCGACACTTCCTGTGGGAATATCGTCACAATCATCAGAATGACCGCATAGCTGATATGTCTGATTGACTTGTTCATTCCGTTTCCTCCCTGCTTTCATCCGTTTCCTCGTATTTCCCGTTGTAATCCACCGAGTGCAGGCTGTTCGCCGCTCCTCGCAGCCATCTGCGGCGGCATTCCTCCACAAGGGTCAGCCTCCGGCCACGCTCATCATTGACGAAAGGAGCGATGTCCTTCAGCACGTCGATGATGCCGAGCTTGTAGTTCATCATCTTCTCTAAGGCAACGAGGTCGGCGTAAATGTTGGTCAGCCTGGCTTCCACCTGACGGGCGATTTCCAGCCGATCGGAAGCCCACAGCAGATGGTAGGTGTCCGTGCTCGTGTCTTCTTCCACAGGCTCCGACTTCACGTGCTCCGTGGTGATTTCGCACGAGGGGTATTGTTGGGCGATTTCCGACAGGCGGTCATTGACCAGTTTTTTCTTTTCCGCTTCGTTCATGGCCGGGTCAAGTTCGATGATGTCCACCACTTCCGTATCGGAATACTCCGCCGTCAGTTCCCAACTGATTTGCATAATGGCACGGTGTATCTTGATGCCAAGGAAATACTTGGGCTTGCGGGCAATGGAAAGGGTTGCCTTGAAAGTGATGATGCCGTCGATGTTCGGGGCGGTGGCTTCCCGCAGGTAACTGTAGCCACTCCACCAGCCGTCACCCTGCCACGTCAGGCTGTAGGCGTTCCTGCACTCCTGCATGATGGCGGGGATGCGGTAGTAGTCATCGGTGAGCACGGCATTGTCAGCCGCCGCTTCCTCCTTGGCCTGCGCCAGTTCGTCCTGCTTCTTTCGTACATCGGACAGGTCGGCTTCCAGCCGGTTGATTTCATCCTTGTTGCGGTTGTACTGTTGCCGCAGGGAAGCCGCTTCCTCCACCGTAGCAGATGCGATTTGCTTCACCAAATCGGCGTTTTCGGCTTCCAAGGCATCTATCCTCGACTGTAAGGCAGCCGCTTCCGCATTGTATTCCGTTTCCAGTTCGTCCAGACCCGACAGGTCCAGTTCGTCATCGCCCGATACGGTGGTTCGCATGGCGCACTCCTTGGAATGGGCGTTCAAACTGCCACCGCAATCACGGCATTTGTATTGGGTGCTTCCGCTGCCTAATGTCACCCCATCGTGGCAGGTCACGCTGACAATCACGCTCTCGCACCCTTGCAGTTTGGCTTCGTCCGTGGCCTGGTAATAGTGTTTGGCATCGCTGCCGATGACGTACACATAGCCCTCCTCGTTGTCGTTGAACTCTGACAATCGGGCATTCAGTTGTGCCTTAAAAGTATTCAAGTCCATCTTGTAGGAATCGAACACGTCCTTATACACCACCTCCTCGTGGTTCCAACTTCTGGTCACTTTTATGCTGTAAGCGTATGCCTTCTGTATCTGTTTGCCGCCCCGGTTAATGTTGTAAGCGGAGCGGTAATAGCTGATGTGGTACGTATAGCCGTCATTCGCTTGGTTCATCTGTTGTACTTTCGCCCTCGACCATCCGGCATACCGTTCCGAGTTGCCGAGTATCTGCTCGGTCTGTGCGCTGTTGGGATAGAATCCGGCATCGGAGGTGTTGAAGCGCGTCCACTCACCGCCGTAAACGATGCTGTTGTCATCGGTGGGTGGTGTGTAGTCGCACAGGGTTTCCGTGCCGGTGTCACGTCGGTAGATGTACCAACGCTGGGTGTAGTATTGCCCAGCCGCCTCTTTCAGATAGTCGCTTATCCACGAGGTGAGGTTGTAGCTGTCTATCCGGAAGAGGTTGGCTACACCCTCCGGTCCGCCGACCATCGAGAGCAAGGTGTTTCCCACGGACTGCTCCATCTGCCTGTATAGGTCGTAGGCGTTTCCGGCCACCCGTGCGATGTCGCTTATCTTCCCGTTCAGCAAGTCATGGAAACTGCTTTCACTTAAGATGGCGTTCACTAAGTTTCCGGTTCCTGCACTTGCCAAGCCTACGCCCATATTATACAGGTTGTCGATGTCGGCTTTCAGGTTCTCCTTGGTGAAGTTGTGGGGGATGTTGCTTATGTCATCGAAGAAAGCTTGCCAGTCAATGCCGCCGCTTTCCGACAACTTGAACAAGGGGGCGAAGCGCGGGTCAAGCTCCAGGAACACTACGTCCCGGAAAGACAACGTGCCGTTCGTCACCACGGACTCGAACTGCATACAAAGTGCCTTTATCTCGGCGCAGACTTTCATCAGGTAACTGCCCCAGTACAGGGCGGTCTGCGGCGAGTGGAGCATCTGCCCGGCCACCGTCCATATCTTCGGCATGATTTTCGCGCTCACAAGGTTGTAAATGCGGCGGTAATAGTAGTTCTCCGTACCGTCACTCCAGATGCCTAATTCAGTAAGGGCCTTGCGGTCGAGGAACTTCGACATGAAGATGCCCGCCGCAGCCACCTCCGCCGCGCTGTACTTGTCGAGAATATCCTTCACCTGTTCGGTGTAGTAGGCTTCCGTGGCTGTTTCGGTGGCATAAGCTGCCGCCATCGCCGCCACGGTTTTCTTGTCGTAGTTGACACGCACGTATTGGGCTTCCGCCGTGAGGACGGAAGCGCACACGCATACCAACAGGACAAGAAGTTTTTTCATTGGTTTGTCAAGGCTTGGCAGTTTGGTTATTGGTATTGGTTTGATTCTCAATCTTCCCTGCCTTTGCCTCACGGTCAAGGCAAAGCGAATACTGTCCGGAACACCATTGCTGTTCGGGAGCCTTGTAAACAATGTAGCCACGCTGTTGCAGCTCCTCGCTGGCAGCCAGCACGTCTTTCACGGAAAAGCCCCTTACCTTGCAAAGCAGGCTTGCCGGATGCACGTAGAATACTTCGGGCTTCTTCTCGCTCTCCCAGATGTAAATCAGATAGAAGAACAACACGGTGGCCTCTTTCGAGAAGTTGCTGATCTCGTTGGCTTTCCAAAAGTCGTGGATGAATTTTTCTGCTTCCATAATGCTTGAGTGTTATTAGTTGTTGATTACTAAGTTGTCACTTTTCTTCTTGCGGTCAAGATGCAGCACCTTGCCGGCCTTGTTCACTTCCTGGGCAAAAGCCAAGGACTTTCCGATGCCGGACAAGTGCCAATCCCTGCAATAGGCTTCAATGGCTGCTTGATGGCTGCAACCCAGCTCCCGCTTGTAAAGTTTGAGGGCTTCCTTTTCCGCCCGTTCGGTAGTGTAGGTCATGTAGCATTCCCTCGGCTCTTCCACGCCATACACCTCGCTGGCCGTGCCACGCCGGATGAATACCTCCCGGAAGAACGAACGTCCCTCCTTGTTTTCCAAACGGTTGATGGTGAATATCTTCTTGCATTCCACATCGGTCAGGCCGAGTATCGCCTTGATGCCGTCGAATCGTTCCCGGAACTTGCTCTGGTCGAGCAACATCACCACATCGGAATTGTTGATGATGGCTTCCTTCACAATCTCGCTGCCGATGATGTCCTGAATCTCCTGCGTCACCACGCCCACGCTGGCCCAGAACTTGCGGGCGGTCTTGTACATGAACTTGATGTATTCGGCCATCAATGGGCTTGCAATGGCCTTCCACGCTTCCTCGATGACCAAGACCTTGCGGTTCTTCTTCAGACGCATCTTCTGTAGGAATACGTCCATGATGATGAGCGTCACGATGGGGAAAAGCAGCGGGTCATCTTTTATGGCATCGATTTCGAAGACAATGAACGTCTCGTCGAACAATGTCCCGTCCATTTCCTCGTTCAGGGTCTTGTCGTGGTTGCCGCCCCGGTAAAAGTCCTTCATCATGTAGCGGTAGGTGGACAGGTCGATTCCTTTCAGGCTGTTCTCGTGGCAGATGTCAGGAATACGCTGCACGGAGTATTCATAGAAAGTGTTGAACGACAGGCTCTCCACTTTCAGTTCCTTGCGGCGGCTTTCTATCTCGTCAATCTCCCTTTCAATCCGTTGCAACCGTTCTTCTTCCGTTTCCCTGCCGTCACGGGCATTGTTTCGGTCGTCCACCAGCAGGCTCTTGCGCAGGTCTTCCCGTTGGGGAGGAGTGAAGCCGTCAAAGCCGTTGAAATACACATCGTAATATTCGGTGATCACTTGGTCGATGAGCCTGTCCTCGGTCTTGCTGACCGTGCCCTGAGAGCCTTTCCATATCAACAATACCAGATTTTTCAGGAAACCGGTCTTTTCCACGTTCAGCTCCTGACGGTTGATGCGGAAAGGGTTCATGGTGATGGGCTTCTCCTCCGTGTAGCTGATGTACTTGCCGTTCAGGTATTCGCACAAGCCCTCGTAAGAGTTACCTGTATCGACCATCACCACGTCCGTCCCTTGTTCATGCAGCTGTCGGACTACGCTGTTCATGTGGAACGACTTGCCGCTTCCCGAAGGCCCCAAGCAAAAGAAATTGGAGTTGTCTGTCAGCTTGTTACGCCCTTCCTTGCCGGTAATGTCGATGGCCACGGGCACGCCTTGGCGGTCGGTATAGTATATCTTCAGCGGGGTGTCCTCGCTGTGCTGGATGCGCTCCTTGTACATCAGGCAGGCTGCTGCATCACCCAAGGTCAGGAAGCGGTCATACTCCGGGTTCATGCCGTAGCAGTTGCCGGGGAACGAGTTGACGAACAGTTCCAGTTGGTTGTATGCCCGCTTGCTGATGTGGATGCCGAGCCTGCCGAAGCTGTTCTCCAAATAGTTCGTGGGCTTTTGCAGGTCGGTTCCCTTGTCGCAGCATACCATCAGGTTATAATGGATGTACACCAATTGCTTGCTATCTCTTGCTACGGTATCCTGCACACGCTTGATGTCCTCCACGGCCATCAGGTTGCTGGGGTTGGGGATGCTGGCATGGCGGTTCTTCTTCTTTTCCAGTGCGGCAAGCTCCTTCTTTTGGCCGGGCATGAAGATCATCTGGTTGTAGACTACCGTCCGTGCATCGGGTATGCTGTCTATCATCGACACCAAGTCCACCGGCATCTCGGTGTTGTTCACCTCGATGTTGGTGAACGGACGTACCAAAGAGGGCAGACCCGCGCTGTCCACATCAACGATGGAGAACACCTTGCATTTCTTGCCGCCCATCTCCACACATTCCTCGCCCGCCTTGAAGCTGTCCATCGCCACAGGTTTATCCGAAAAATCCATCGTGAAGTAATGGTCAACGTAGGCACTCGCCTCCGCCTTGCCGAGGAACGAGGCACGGATGCCTGCGTCGCGCAGCTGGTCTTTCACCTTGCGTATCTTCACCAAGAAGTCTTTCCACCGTTTCTCATCGTAGGAGAACAGGTTGCCCTTGCGGTTCTCCTGCGTCACGGTCAGGTAGGTGCGGCTGTTCGTGTACTGCCTGCCCTTGAAGTAACGGAAGTAAGCTTCGCTCAGGAACTCGTGCCTGTCCGTATTGGGATTCTCGAAGCCCTGCCTCGTGAAGATGTCCTGCTTGTGCAGGGCATAACCCTCACCGAGCGTCTGGGCAAGAGCGGTGAACAGCCGGGTATATTCGTAGTAGCTGTCGATGTCGGCGGAGAATTTCTGTACGGGATTCTCGATGCGCAGGATGGCGGAATATTCCCCGGTCTTGGTATAGAGTATGCCGATACCTTCCACGTCCTCGATGGAGAAGTAGATTTCGCGGAACATGCGCTTTCGCTTGGCTCCCGTGCCGAACGCCCGGACGGAGATGGCCATGCCCGCCAAGAGTGCCGTGAATGTCAGTAGTACATATAGTGTCATGGGGTCATCTTTATTTAGAATAGATAAAAAAGCCGCAGTTTGGCTTTGGCATACCGCTTGGATAGGCCTCCTGTCATGATGCCGTTGGTAAAGTCCATCATATAGAAAGTGTCCTTGCTGCTTTCGGAGCAGGTAAGATATTCGCCTTGAAGTGGGTCTATCAAGCCTTTCAATAAGGATGACTTGTCACATTCCAGCAGGTAATAGAGTTTGGCCAACTCCCCCAAGGAGGGCACATAACCGCCGGGATGCCGTGCCGCTTCCTGCAGCATGGCTTGCCTGCCAAAGGAAGAACCTTGCCTGTTTTGAATGTTGGCTTCCAACAATCCTTGCGTAAGGCTTGCTCCGTCCGAATAGCCTAAGGCACAGTCATTCGGATAGGGCATACCTGGCTTGTAGATAATCTTGTCATCCTCGCTGATGCTTGTTGTCGGATTGATAATGCCTTCTTTTCGTTTCCCGTCAATGGTCGGGAACTGCTTGCCGCTTGTAATGTGGCTGTTTGCAAACACGAATAACCCATCACAATCGGACAGGGCTACCGCCTTGCCATGCTTACCATCCGTTTCCACGACCACGGCGATGGAAAGCGTATCGCGCTCCGCCTGTATCGTTCCGTCCCTTTGCAGGTAATGCCCTGTTTGTACGGAGTCCACCGGCATCTTGCTCTGTTCATACGCCAAGCCCCGCTCCGTTTCCACCCAACTGCCGTTGATGGCCACGCCTTCGCTGTCCTTGCGGATGGAGAGGTGCGTCATGCTCCCTGCCGTCAGGGGTGGCAGCATGGTGCGCAACGCATGGTCTTTGCCGTTGATGCGAATAATGATGGTGGTGGAGCAAGCCGTTTCGGTCGGAATCAGGTAGAGGTCATGCTTCCTGCCGTTGTTCAACAGGCAATCCGCACTTTCCGCTTCTATGCCTCCAATGGCTTTCTTGTCAAGCCACCTGCCCGTGTAGGGCTGGTAACAACCTTCCGTATAGATGTCATCCCCAATGAGGGTGATGCCGTCCAGCCGGTCGCTCAGGTCGTCGCTTCCGCAGACGATGCGGAGCAACGCCATGGAACTTTGCAGCCTGAATGTCGGTTCGATGGCATTGCCTATGCTTCGTGAGGTTTCCACCCCGTAGAGGTTCTCACCAAACGGGGCGGTCAGGCGAAGAGTGTCGTTTGCCCCCAATCCTTTTCGGAAAGGAAAGCAAATGTGAATGGTTGCCGTTGTGTCAGAAGTGACCGCGTTACGGTCTGCCGACACATACACGTCCCCCTTTCGGGCGAATACCGCACCAGCAAACGCCTGCCTTTCTTCGGGCGTGGTGGCGTTTACATCCATATATACGCCAAGCCGGGGCCATGCAGGGGGTATTCCCTCCATGCCCTCAATGTGGATCTCAACAGGCTTGCGGGTCTTTTGCCATTCCATGCGGGTTTTCTCGCCCGTCTCAATGGCGGCGACCGTGGACTTGGACTGTTTCTCCTCGCCGCAGGAGGCGAGCAGCAGCCCGATACATATCATCAGAAAGGCTTGCATCCGTTCGTCGTTTTGTATGGTTCTTTAATCATTGTCGTATCATCGTTTTTAATGAATGAAAATGGCGGCTGAACTAAGTTCCGTACTGAGCCTATCTCATATCCGACCTAAGACTACCTCATGTCCGACCTGAGCTTGAATGGAACATCTACAGGCTTTTGGAACGAGCATAGACGAACACGCCTTTGTCGTTCTTCTTGCTGTGAAGTCCCTTACGCTGTTTGAGCAGGATAAGTGCCGCGCCACCTCCAAGAACCGCCACCAGGACTATCAACCCTGCAAGGAAACCGGAGAGGCAGTAAGCCACGATGAAGCCTACAATGGCACCACCGATGGCTCCTGCCGCCCAGTAGATGTACCTGCCTTGGATTCCCATGAATTCAAGAGGCCGTTGCAGCCCCTTGAACATGGGATATTCCAATGGCCGGGTGTCACCGTGCATTCCGGGCATGGCTTAGCTGCTGATGCCGAAGAACAACGGGAGTGCCTGTGCAGCGGCGACCAGGAAGATGCAGGCGCCCACAATCATCATGATGGACTTCTTGACATCCTGCTCCTCGTTGTTCATCTTGATGTACACGCTGATGGCTCCCACGATGGCCACTACACCGGCGATGGCGTAGCAGAGCTTCACCACGTAAGGCACGTACTTGGCAATCTCGGTCGTCACCGTGCCCAAGGCGGTCGTGCCTGCCGTGTAGTCACCTGCGGCGTTCTGGGCGAGTGCTGCGGTTGTCCCGACCAGCAGCATCAGGGAGAGCATCTTCAGCCTCCCGGAAGGGCGAAGACCCTTCATGCACTTGATGAGTTTTTCCTTAAACATTCTTTTTACCTTAAAAATTAAACACTATGTGAATTGTCTCGTTTCTTTCTGTCATACCCTGTAGCCGAAAAACGCCGGGAACACGATGGACGCACCTATGATGAACAGGCAAGCCCCAACCACCATCATGATCTCACGGGTGATGCCTTCCTCCCTCGTGTTCATCTTGATGTAGATTTGCAGGCTGGCATAGATGGCGACGATGGCGGCGACGGCGTAGAGCAGATAAAGGACATACAGCATCATGGTCACTACATAGTCGTGCATAAGTGCCAGTGCGTCTGCACCCCAGCTGTAATCCACGCCGCCGCATTTGGCCGAGGCAGGCAATGCCGCACACGCGCCAAGCAACACTCCCGTCAACCTGCGCACCTTAAATCTCATTTCTTGTAATCTTCATGGGGATTTTGAACAAAGTCTCCCGTTTGCCCTCCAACAGTTCATGGAGTTCGGGGGCGGTCACGCCGTCCTCGCTCGCAATGTCGGCCTCCAGCAAGTTGGACTTGAGTTGTTCCGCTTTTTCCTCTGCGGCATTCCGTGGGGTCGTTTCCGATTCTTCTACAGGGTCATCCGCTGGGGATTCGGACGGTTCCATCCGTTTTTCTCCGGGATTTCCCACATGGAAGCTGTCGCCTGTTTCGCTCACCTCCACGGACTCCTCATCCTCCATGTCCTCCAAGTCAAACACCTCCTCTGTGGAGTTGGTGCGGCCTTTCTTGCCCTGCAAGTCCTTGGCGATGATCACCGCATAATAGATGGCGTAAGCTATTGTCAGCACCAAGGCGAATATCATAAATGGACTCATTGCTTTATCTGGTTTATGGGTTTACAATCTCGTTTTGCCTGCAAAAGAATAGCGGAAATGACAATGTGGAAAAGACCGTTCCCAAATAACGCCCGGTTTTAACGTGAATTTTCTTCGGAAGAGAAAATCATACTATCAATCATACTTCTAAAAGACGTATAACCCTTTATCCAGACTTTCGTTTCCCTTTTCTCAATCGGATAGGAAAGCTATCCCCGGTGCGCATCCTCCGGTCGTTGTTTTCTTCGTGCGAAGGTAAGGCGGTCGGGAAGCTGCAAGGCGCAGTCCTATGTGGGCGGTCAGCTTCCTCCTTGCATTCGTTCCCGCCTTTCCGCCTTAACCCTGCACATGAAAACAAATCCCTGTGGACGGGTGCAAGCCCGACGGCAGGGAAGGAACAAGAAGTTTAACATTAAATTCTCAAAACGATGAAACAGATTATTTGGTCAAATGACAGTCGGATAGACGACGAGGCAAGGGAGTATTACCAAGAAAGCCAACGTGAGTATTTGGAAGATGAAGACTACACGGTCAGTGACGAGGAATGGGGCGAGGAGGTCAACAGCTGGCTGGACGATGAACGGTTCAACCTTGACAAGGAGGTGGACGGCGTGATTATCGCCTTTGGCGACTTGGGATTGTGGCGTGGACGCAGACAGGGGTATCAGATTTTGGGCAGCAACATCGCAAACATCTTGCATAGTTCCTGCGAGGATTGCGAATGGTACGGCGACAGCTATAACATACGTGGGAAAATGGCTCACCACGATGGCACGAACCATGTGCTTTACCGGGTGGCGAAAAGCCGGGAGGATGCCGAACGGATAGCCGACAAGATTTACAACCTTGAAATTGACGAGAAAGGTTTCCGCAAGCTCACACGCTCACTCTATCCCTACGTGGCCAATATCTACGGCTGGAAAGTCAGAAGAAGAAAGACAGCGTAAAGGACTGGAAACAAGAAAGGACAGCCGTTCCTACCTGTGTGGCTGGGACGGTTGTCCTTCTTATTTCATTGGGTTGTTGCCCTACGGGCATCCTAAGCCTACCTCTTATACCTCAATAGTCTTGCCCGGATTAAAGGTCAGATGTTCGTCATGAAATACATATCCCAGTTGGTTGCTGACGCACCATGTTTCGCCAATCTGCACATCTACATTGTAATGGGAATGGCCGTAAATCCAGTAGTCCACTCCGCATCCCTTGATGTAATCTTCCAGTTCTACCATGAACGCCCCGTTTGCCTTACTGCCGGCAAACTTGGGGCATTGCATCCTGAACGAGGGTACATGGTGGGTCACGACCACCATTTTGCGGGCGGTACTTGACCGGATTGCTTCCTTGATGAAGGACATACACCGTTCGTGTTCATGGTTGAAATCGGCGAATGTAAGAGTTTCCCCCTTATACAAGATACGGCGGAAATCACTTACCACCTGCTCCGTGAAGTATGCCTCTTCCAAAGGAATCTTGCTCCATAATGTCGAAACGATGATGTCGATGTCACCGATACGGATTATCCCATTGTAATGGCTGTGTACATTGGGACGTATTTCAAGGCATAAGCCGTCAGCCAACGTGCCTATGTCGTAATACTTATAGAATTCGTGATTGCCCATACAGGCTATCACCTGCTTGTAGTTGTCAGATGCCCAGTCCCAAAACGGATGCATCGAATAGTTATCATCACCGAGATAGCCTATGTCCCCGGCGAGGACAAGTACATCCCCGACCACCTCAAGCGGATTCGCTTTGAGGTACCGCCAGTTGTCGGCAAACTCCAGATGGAGGTCGGACGCATATTGTATCTTCATGGCTCTTCAGCAATAAATAGTCCGTCCAACACGTCCAACAACCCTTCCACAAATGCAGCATCCTGCCCAAGGGACTTGGCAAGAGGCTCCGCCAATGTTTCCCACTCGTTCCTAACTGTGGCCACGAAAGACTTTACACAAGACACTATGGCATCGGGAGCGGGCACTGGCGCATCTTCCATGATGACCACATTTTTCAACACGTCAGAACGGTGCTTCTTGATGTCCTTGCTGTTGACATGCCGGCCGTCAGCCTTGTCTTGCAACAAGTTCAAGTATGCACGGGCTTTCAAGGCTATCAAGGCTTCCGGGGAGGCATGGCGGATGCCGTCCGTCAATATGCTGTGCTCAACGGTGAAGTGGTAATAATCATCGTCCATGATGATGGCACTGAGACTCGACGCTTCGGCATCCATGGGCAATGGTTCTATGACAAGACCTTTCGGAGCCCCAAGGGTATCGGGGTGTCGGGAAAGAAGCTCAATCATTGCCGGATAACCGGGCTTGCCATTCACGAACCTGTATAGCTCGTATCGTGGCGTTTCCCCTTCTTTAGGTTTTCTTTTCTCAGGACGATAGCCGCCTTCCCGGATAAATTGCCAGAATCTTTCGGCAAAGGCTGCGGACATATTCTCCACGATTACTATCATGTCGATGTCATGGGTGGCGCGTGGCCGCACCACAGTGCCTGACATGACCATTTCGCAGGCCGTGCCGCCAATGATGACATAGTTGTCGGAATAAGCCTCAAAAGCTTCCCGGAATTTTTCTAATCCTTCCATTCCATTTTATTGATTAATTGTTCTACTTCGCCCTCTACCCGCGCGTCGGTGTTGTCACGCAGTGAGAGAGCCAACGATAGCCTGTCAACAAACCGGGGATTTGCCTCATGACTTGTGACCGGCGGGTATTTCCAGACTTCTATGACGATGTCGCCGTCATAGTCGTTCAGGTTCTTTATGGTTCCTGCCTCAGACAATGACCGGAACCGTCTTGCTTCCATCATGACCATGCGCTCCGGGTCGGGATTGAGGCGTGTATAATGGGCAAGGGCATTGATGCCGCAAACAGGATAAACCTCTTGCGTGTCAAGACCGTCGCAATAAACTTTTTGTTCGACAGGGCTGGCAAGCACCGACCCTGCCTGCTCCCACAGTTCAATCCCCTTACGATGGAAGTGGAGCATCTTCCTCTTAGAGCCGTCAGCGATTCTCTCGCATAAGCCCAGGTCTTCAAGACAGGTCATGCCAAGGGTTATGCTCGCGTATGAATAGGGCAACTTTCCTTTGACATCATTGGCCGCCAATCCTTCAAGGCTTTCCACCTGCAAGTGATAGAGAAGAATGTACTGTGCCACGGGAGACAGGGCTTTGGCCGCTTTCTTGTGTCGGACACGTTCATTGGCCACCAACATGGGCAAATGGGCGTATTTGGCTGACACGACGAAATAGACCTCCCTGTCAATCAGCCGTTGTCTCTGATAGGCCGGGGCGGATGGCAACAGATAAACGACAGGAAGTCCGAGCGAGGCAGAGATTTTATCGGCTGTCAAGGCAAGGTTGCGTGGTGATGCCACCGGACCCTTTGGCTCGGCAAACAGCAAAGGCATGCCATGGTATTCGCCATCATAAAATCGATAGGCGAGGGTGTCACCAATGGCTACACCTTTCAACTGTTCCTTGCCCCGCATTCGCAGCCGAATTGTTCTTCCTGTAATCGTAATGTCAATTTCTTGTTTTTGCATCAATTTAATTACCTATTAAAACGATGCAAAATTACTAAATTACAATCATAACACCAAATATCACAGGAATTTCCTCCCTGTTTTTATGCTTTGGTCATGGCATGGCTACGGCATCTTTTTCTTCCCGACAAGGATGTCATTGAGGTCTTTGTAGAGCGGATAGGCTTCCATCATGTCATGTACGGCATCGCCCTTGAGTTCTCGAAGCATGTCCACCACGCGCCGCCCGGCATCGTCGTTGTCGAGATAGCAATGGATGTGCTTGTAGCATTTCAGCCGTGGCAATGCCTTGGATAGGTTGTTCACCGAGTTCAGCACCAGCAGATCTGCGCCATAACAGGGAACGGTCAACCGCTCCTGTTTGTGCAAGGTCAGAAAAGATAGGTAATCCATAAACCCCTCGAACAGGCAAATACTGTCTGTTTGTCCTTGGGAAATCAATGACACCGCTTTCGGGGCGATACACCCTTTATAATAAGGATTACGTATCTCATAGCCGCCCGCCTCATTGGGAAATGCGATGGCATAGTAGTTTTTCCCATGGCAGGTGTAATGCGCTTCCCTGCATTCTTCTTTGGCGATGTCAAGGTCAATGCCTCGCTTGGACAAATACGATAACAAAGGCATGGATGCCAACGCTTGTATCCGCAGGTTTTGGAAGGCAGACACCTGTGGTCGTATGCCCTCGGATGAGGATGAGCTCGGATGCGGCATGAATGTCCGTGCCTTCAACGGCACGGCAGGAGTGGCCTGTTCTATCATCTTCAGTACTTTGGAGATGTTTTGTGTGCGGTACACCAGCACCGCAAGGTCGATGATGTCTCCGCTGTTGGCCGTAGCGAAGTCATACCATATATTGCGGTTCTTGTTCACCTTGAAAGACGGGTCTTCGTCCTCCCGGTAAGGCGCATGATACCATGCGGACGCTGTGGTTTCTTTGGTCGGTCGGATTCCGATGGCCAATAGGAAGTCCACAATGGATATCTGTTTGATTTGCATGATGTTCATATTGTTCTTCTTTAATTTTGGATGAATTATTGTTGCGGGTTAAACCAAGTTTACCATATATATACGCCCAGCGTAAACTAAACCTCTTTCACTTGCCAATCTTTAATCGCAGGCAAAGGAATGTAGGTCTGCTTTGTTTGTCATATATATACGCCCTGTGTTAAACTAAACCTGTCCGCTCCCGATTTTCCATATCGGGTTATGCTGTGATTGAAGTACTCCAAGTTTGTCATATATATACCCTCCCGTTAAACTAAACCTCTTTAGGGGCAGTATCGTTCCCGTTGTTCAATGCTTCCGGCAGGTAAGCGTAAGCCTTGTCTTTCTTGATGATTACCCCTCTGCCCATCAGGTATTTGTTCAGCTCGATGCAGATGTTTCGTCCCCGCTTGAAACCGATTTCCGCATACCCTTGCCGCAAAGACTTGATGAGGAGTCCGTATCCTACGATAGGGCCATTCCCAAATGCGATTTCCAATGCCTGGGCGTGTTGGGCATCCGTGATGGCCTCGGTGGTGGGCTTGCGCTCCTGTGTGAAGGCATAGTCCTCCACCAGTTCCGGCAACGCCTCCCGGTTGATGCGGAAAGCGAACGGCTGGAACTCCCGTTCCCGGATGTGCATGGCCTTGACCTCGCTGATGTTGCCGTCAAACTGGCTCTTGGTCACTTGCAGGATGGTTTCCGCCTTGTTGTTCAGTTCCGTGCCGATATGCCCCCGCGTGTTGTCATCGCCTTTGTTCAAGTGCAACACGGTGTGGATGTGCAGGTCGTGCATACTCGACCAACGCATCAGGTCGTTGATCAAGTCAACCGATTCGCTGGGACTGTTGATGTCGTACATCAGGTCGCGGATGCCGTCTATCACGACAAAGCCTATTTCCGGGTCGGCGGAAAGCGCATGGTTGATGATTTGCCTCCGCTGCTTGGGGCTGTATTCCCGCAGCATGAAGAACACCAGTCTGTCTGTTTCCCGGTCTGTCGGCATCCCGGCCAGTTTTAGGATGCGCTCCAATACCTTGTGGCAATGGCACTTGCTCTGCTCTGTGTCCACATACAGAACCTTGTGCTTCCCTTCGGGCAGGTGCGCCTTGTAATGCAGGATGTTCTTGCCGGACAAGGCGGAGGCCACGATAGCGGCACAGTTGAAAGTCTTTTTGCTCTTGGGCTTGCCCACGGATGCGCTGAAATTGCCGAGCGTGGCGATGGTGATGCCGTCCACCTGCACAATTTCGGGAGGGTAGGCGTAGGTTTCCGTCACTCGCAACCGGATAAAGCTTAGTATCTGCTCGTAAGCCTGCCTGTCGATGTCCTCCGACACCGGTATGATTCCATCTGCGTTCATGGCTTCTTCCCTTTCTTCATTGGTTGGTTTCCGAGTCCCATGTTCATTCCGGTAAGTGCCGCCTGCCGTTCTATCTCCCGGTTGGAAAGTATCGGATTCCGGCGTTTCCAATCATCCAACGCTTTCCGCTCGAAGAAGATATGTTTGCCGTTCGGTTTGGAGAATGGTATCTCATGGGTGGACGTGAGGCGGTACAAATGCCCGGTCGATATGTTCAGATACTTGGCCGCTTCTTCCACGTTGAATATTTCCTTCAGGATGTAGAGTTGCTGCTCCACTTCCTCAAACCTGGCGATTAATGCCTCCAATGTGCCAAAACGGTTGATGAACTCTTCTATGACTGTGATCTTGTCCAATACGCAGTCAATGTCTTCCATCCGTTTCAATATGGAGTGGACGGCTTCCACCCGCTCCAAGGTTTCCAAAAATCCGGCCTCTGTCATACGTTCATTCCTTTAAGTTCCACTTTCGTTTCTTCCTCCAAGCAGGGCGATTCCCCACATTCATGGTTGCGGCACAGCCACCCGTCCAGTTCCCGTTTGCTGAAAAACAGGAGTTTGCCGCTGGGCTTGTAGTGCGGCACCTTTCCGGCTTTCGTCAGCTTGTAAAGCTGGCTGTCCGAAAGCCCCGTGTAACAGCACGCCTCTTTGAAGTTGAGCGTGTCCTTGATGCAGTACAGCAGCTTTTCCACTTTCTCCACCTGCGCCTGCAGCAGGCTCAGTTTCAACAGACAAGACGGGCACTCCACCCGTTCTGGCTGTTCACTCATTGCAGTTCTTTGTTGTTCCATCATTCTTGTATTTTAGGTTGGACAATGAAGGGGTTTCACCCTCCGAAACGATTTTTGTTTCAGAGGGCGAAATTATACCCTTACACTCAAACGATTGCCCGGCAAACAATCATAGTTCGGAACTGTTGCCCCAACTATTGCTGTTTTGCCTTGTCATTTGCTGGCCGTTCCTTCATTTGAAAGCTGTTCTTGCACTTGTTGGACGCAATCCCGGATTTTCTTCTGCATGCTGTTCGGGCTGTTTCTCGCATGGGTCAGCGCGTTCGAGAACTGGTCATGTCTCAATGGCTTGTTTCCCTTGGGACCGAGTATGCTTCCGGCCTGTTCCAGCAAGTTCTGCCAGCGGGGAAGGATAAGCCCGTGACGGCACAACTGGTCAAACAGGTAGGCAAGCATCCGGTTGTTGCGGGATGTCAGCGGAACGGTCAGTTTGCCTTCCAAAAGAGAACGTAGCATGGGTGCGTCAATCACTTCCACAAACACGCGAGCCTCATTGGCACAATCGGCAATGAGGCTCAGTTGGTCATCGTCAAGGCAGCAGCCCAACGACAATGAATGGTTTTGCTTGGAGGTGGAGCTGGTAGCATCCGCTTCTTGTCCCGGAGGAGGGGCTTCCGTTGTGTAGTACAGGTGCAACAAGTCTTTCAAGAGGGCATCATCGGGCGAGTCCATTTCAGAAAACCGCACGAGGAGGTCTTTCCGTGTGAACAGGATTCCTTTCAGGATGCCGAGATTCTTCCGGTGCTCGTTCAATCCCGCAGCATCCCGCCGGTCGGTGTGGTGATGGCTGTTCAGAAAATCCATGGCGAACAGTTCGTGCAGCTTTCCGCCAGCCACAACTTCTGCCTTGTACAAGGTTAAGACTTCCCTAAGCAAGGAGTTCAGGTCACTTTGAAATACTTGTCCGGCCAAATAAGGATTGGCTGAATTCGCCTGTGCTTTTTTTAAAAGCCGGCATCTTCTTACGCTTTCTGATCATAATGCATGAAATTAAAAGTGAATTATTACTGGACAAATGCGTTATCCAACAGGGAAACCGCATCGTCTTTCTTGCTGTTGATGATTTTCGCGTAACGCTGTGTGTGCCTGATAGTCGTATGGCCGAGCAACTGGCTGGTCGTGTAAATGTCCACCCCTGCGGTCAGGGCAAGGGTCGCGAAGGTGTGCCTGGCGACGTGAAATGAAATTTTTTTGTCAATTCCGGCATCTTTCGCCCAATCGCTGAGCACGTGTTTGTACCAAATACTCAACGTAGGGAATACAGGATCATCGGGCGAGGCATCGCCTTGTTCCGGCAACCATTTCCTTGCATTCATGTTCAAAGGCAGGTACAGCAACACACCTGTTTTGTATTGGGTAATCTCTACTTGCCATTTCCCATTGTTCCGGATGATGTTTTTCCAACAGAGCAACTTGATGTCCATAATACGCAACCCACAGAAGCATGAAAACAGGAAAGCTGCTTTCATGTCAGACCTTCTGCACGGTGTCTCAATGAGGCGTTTCACTTCATCTACGGTAAGGTATTCACGCTTGGTCTCTTTCCCGGCAACCATACTGCGCTTTATTCCCTTAAATGGCGATTTTTGCAACAGATTTTCTTTTACGGCATAATTGAGTGCCGCACGGATGTAGTCCATGCGCATGAAAACTGTTGCTTTGGCGAGCGCCCCATGGTCTCGTGTGTATGCCTTTCTTGTAAGAAGCCGTTCCATGAATCCAAGCAAATAGTCCCTGTCTACTTCGGCAAGCGTTACGGCAGCATTATACTCCTCCAATTCCGCTATGGTACTGTTTATCCATATCGAAGCAGACTTGGAGCCACCTCGTTTCATCACATCGTCATGATATATTCTCATCCAATCGGTGAACAGCATTTTTGCCTTGTACGAACGGTCTGTGATGCCTGCCACTTTGTTGGTCAGTTCCAATATCTTTTCTGCCTTTATTGCATTGGCGGTGGCAAGCGTATTGGCATTTTGAATTTTGGAGGCATAATCGGTCTCGGGGACCAGATACAGTTTGAGGAACTGGTAGCTCCTTCTTCCATCGTGGTAAATGTCCAAGTATATGGAAGTATTCCCGCTTTTCAATTTGTTGAATCGCAGGCGGACAGGTTCTTTGGCCTTTACATGTTTCTTGGGTCTTGCCATGGTTATTCCTCCTATTATTGTCTTTCACTCAAAAAGTTTATCTATCATCAGTACGGCAGCTTCCTTTTTCGCATCGACAATCTTTGCGTACACTTGCGTAGTTTCCACGTCCCGGTGTCCCAACAGTTGGCTGGTAGTGTACAAGTCAGCACCCAACGTCAACTCCATGGTTGCGAACGTGTGCCTGCTCATGTGGTAGCAAAGATTTTTCTTTACACCTGCTGCTTTAGCCCACCTCTTTAATACTACATCCAAGGTTGTCGTGTGCGGAATGGTAAACACGTGCTCTTCAGCATCACCTCTTTGTTGGGGAAGATAACCTTGCGCCTGAGTGCTGAGCGGCAGATAGAGCATATTGCCCGTTTTCCGCTGGCATACCTCAAGATGAACCTTCTCACCTTCCTCTATCACATTTTTCCACAGCAAAGAACGCATGTCGCCAAGCCGGAGGCCGCAAAAGCAGGAGAACAGGAAAGGGACTTTTACATCTTCACGGCAAGGTGTGGCAATCAATAACCTCACCTCATCTATGGTCAGGTATTCCCTCTTTTTTTGTTCCCCTTGTATAGCATTCCGGTCAATGGCCAATCCGGGATTGACAGACAAGATGCCCTCGTCAACCGCCAAGTTCAATGCGGAAATAATGTAGCCGACATAAGTTTTTATGGTCTTTTTGGCAAAAGGTGTCTTGGTACGTCTAGTCTTGGCAACCTTTGTCATGTATTCCACGAAGCTATCCAAGAACTCTTTGTCCACATCGCACAACCGTGCTTTCGGGTCATATTTCTGGAGTTGGACTACCGTAGAATGAACACTTGGCTCCATTCCACGTTTCCCCTTTTGTTTCCTCTGTTCCATATATATTTCCATCCAGTCTATTAAACGCATCTTGCTTTTCTCGGATAAAACAAGCGGTGCCTTTTTGTTCGTGATATCTATGATGCGTTGTGACTTGATGGCATTGGCCGCTTTGAGCGTATGTTCATTCTGCGCCCTTGCTTCGGCGGACGTTTCCGGCACGAGGTATAGTTTCAAGAACTCATAACGCCTTTTCCTCTCATAATATATATCGAGGTAGATGGACTTGTTCCCATTTTCCAATTCCTTGAAGCGGATTCGGACTGGTACAGACTCTGATTTCTTTGTACGTGCCATAACTTCCTCCTTGGTTATTTGTTACTGCTTGTGCAAAGGTAACAAAACCATTTGAAAGTAGCAAGAAGTAAATAACAAGAAAGTAACATAAATAACAGAAACACCAGCTTATCAACAAAAGATAACCAAAGAATTTATTTTGCGAATATCTACATAAATCATTGATATTCATTATTATCTATGTTTTTAATTATATCTACTTTCTCCAATCAATTCACATCCTACAAAGCAAGGCACACTTGGGCTACGACAGCCTATTATTGTGAGATTCATCCGGGTATTATTTCCGAAGCAATGGGACACTCTTCCATCACTGTGACTGAAACGTATCTGAAGCCTTTCAGGAATAAGAAAATAGATGAAGCTAATAGACAGGTCGTTGATTTTGTGAAGCGTACTATTAGTGGATTAATCGCTTGATAAATAGTCTGTTACTTTGTAGGTAACGGGAATAAATACCGGTGCAAATATGAGCATATTTCTTAAAACAACCAAACGAAATCATACATTTTTTCTAATAAACCACTCAAAAAAGGAATAGGACAGATAAAACACGCGGATTCTTTGTATTAGGGCTTTGTTAACTTCTAAATTTTGCACAAGATTTCCCCTCCCCGCTACTTGCTTTCAAAAGCAGGGGTAAAAATGTTTCGTAGCATATCGTATCGTTTTTCAGTATTGACTACTCCCGAAGAGCAGGACAAAGGTTCTTCCGTTACCTACAAAGTAACGGGCATGCTATTATTGAAACTTAGTGTTTAATAATATATTATTAATGTAATTTTTAAGTAGTTATGAAAAGAAAATTTGTAAAAGTGATGTTCTTCGGGGCGCTGGCACTTTCTACTGTCACCTATGTAGGCTGTAAAGACTACGATGATGACATTGACAATCTGCAAACACAGATTGATGCTAATAAGGCTAGCATCGCTGATCTGCAGAAATTTGTAGATGCTGGTAATTGGGTGAAGAGTGTAGAACCTGTTACTGGTGGATTCAAGGTAACATTTAACGATGGAAAATCTTATAGTATCATAAATGGTGCTAAAGGTGATAAGGGTGACAAGGGTGATACAGGTGCTCCGGGAGTAGCTGGTGGACAGGGAACTCCGGGATCGAAAGTGACTATTGATCCGGAGACCGGAGAATGGTTGATTGATAAAAAAGGTACCGGATGGTATGCAAAAGCCACAGACGGACATTCACCTTACATCGCGGATGGAACTAATGGTGATAAAGGCTATTGGTATTTTTGGGATGATAAGGCTAATGATGGAAAGGGCGGTTTCGTAAAAGGAGATAAAGCACAAGGCGACCGCGGCGAAGTCACGGAAGGAACAAATGGCAAGTCTCCTTATATTGAAGATGGATACTGGTATTATTATGATGATGCCGCCGGCAAATTTGTAAAAGGTTCTCAGGCTGCAGGTACAGACGGAGTATCTCCTTTCATTGACGAAGATGGTTATTGGTGTTATTGGGATATCAATGCTGTAAATGAAGATGGAACTAAGGGCAAATTAGTACGTGGAGATTATGCCCAAACAAGTGTATATGTTGTTGAAGCAGCGGACAGACCAGCATGGGAACTTCATGTCGGTGCACTCAATGAAGATGGAACTTATACTGATAAAACTATTATATTGCCAACAGCTGATAAATTGTCAAGCATGACTGTTGTGTCAATTGCTGATGGAAAAATTAGTGAAGGTATGAGTGAGGTAACAATGTATTATGGTATATTGGCTAAAGGTACTACTGTTAAGTTCCATAATGTAACTTATGGTTCTACAGAAAAAGCTACTACTTTAGTTGGTGCAAATAGCTCTGTAATGCATGCATTAATCAATCCGGTTAGTGTTGACTTCTCTGAATATCCTGTTGAATTGATTAATTCTCATGGGGAGGTTTGTTATACAGTTCTATCAAAAGAAAAGAATCTTTCTGAAAATCCTTTAACCACCCGTGCGGATGGCGAAAAGAAATGGAATCAGGGAATTTATGATCTTACAGTTTCTTTGATTGCTGATAAAGCAGCCGATAATAACTTGAATAATAAAGCGATAGCTTATGCTTTACGTGCTAAAGATGCTTGGGGAAATAACATCATATCAAATTATGATGTGAAGGTTATTGCTAAAAATGAGGCTTTGGATATTACTAATAAAGAAGTAGATGTGGTTTATACATCATCTGCAAAACTTGATGAATTGTTTGCTGCTGAATTGTCCAAAGTTGCAGCTCATTATTATTCTATTGAAAAAGCTGATTTGGAAGCTATTGGTGCTGTATTTGACGAAGCTACAAATACTATTTCCTCACCTACAAAACAAGGTACTATTGAAGTGAAAGTTAATTACTTGAAAACAGACGGTACAAAAGTTGAAGGAGGTAATGCTAAAACCTTTACAGTGAACTTTACTTATGACACGGGTGCTGATATTACTATCGCTGATGCTGTTGTTTGGAATCTGACTAAGGGTGCAGATGCCACAGATCCTTCAAATAATACCTCTGATCTTGTTGTTAACTCAACCGATGATTTATTCGCTATTCTGAACAAAGAGTTTACTGGCAAGAAGAAACCTACTGTAAGATTGAAGAGCATTGGATTTGCTGCTGGAGATAAGATTTCTGTTAATGGCAATGAGTATGCTTATGAAAGTGGTTCTATTGATCTTGTTGGTGCGCAACCTGTTACTATAACAGATAATAAAGGTAAAGTTACAGGATATAAGATTGCCTTCCAATTTAATCCGACTATGGTTGCAGCTGTAATGCATAATGCTGTTTTGGAAATTATTAATCCGGACTATCAACCAACATTGGGAGATGAAGTAATTAAGAAGGTAAATGTGAAAGTGGAAGTTAAGAATGCAGGTATATTTGCATTTACACCGTTAAGTGCTTATTTCACAAGTTCTGAAACTGCTATTGCTTATGGTACCCCTGATAAATCTAATGCAGTTGTAAATCAAGACTTGTATGCACTCTTTGATGAAATGAGCGCTGAAGATAAGGGACATATATCTTTTGATGAGAAAGCTCCTAACTTTGGTACTGATGATAATCCGGAAATGGGTGCAAATTGGTTAGTTAACAAAACAAACTCTGTAATTGCAGTTCCGTTGTACAAATCAACTAAGAATGATGGTGTATATTCAACGCGTCGTATGACCATTGCATACCAGCCGTTTGGAAATAAACGTTTGGCTACAATTTCTAAAGAGTTTAACTTAACTGTAAGATCTGCAATCAAAGAAGGTTCACATCCTGATATTGCTGCTAGTAAAGCTAAAGTATTGTCAATAAAGGAATCTGAAAAATTATTCAAGATTAAACCTGCTGATTTTACTGTTAAAGATGTAAAAGACGTTGCCGTAACAATTGCTAAGACAAGTAGAGATAGTAGAGTTACAGATGTTACTATAGAACTAAGTTCAGAGATTGCCAAATATGCTGAAATAGCCGGGGCAACTTCTACTCCCGTTGCGTTTGAAGGTGAATTAACTGTACAATTGAAAGCTACTACCCTATCCATTGCATCTAAAGTTGAAGGTTATGCCTTAGTGAAGATTACAGATACATGGGGAGCTGTTACAGAAGTTAAATGTCCGATAGTAATGAAAGCTGATGGAGCTAACTAAGTAACTATAAAAAGAAAACCCTTCTTCACCTTGTGTGAAGAATACGCCGAGAAGAAACAGAGTGAAGGATTTGGCTTGTGAAAGTCAATCCTTCCAATTCTGTTCTTCTTATAGAAAGGGATACCTCCCTTATTTCCCACAGGTATCCCTTTTCTTTATTTCATAATGTCTCCTTATTTGCACTAGAAACCAATTTGCTAGTCCCTTATTTCCCTATAGATTAAGGAGACGTTTTGAGAATATAGAAAACCCGGGCTTGCGAAAGTCCGGGTTTTCTTATTAGTCTTTATTTATCGGATTGAATAAGATGAAAGTCCTCATCATACAATCCCACGAGTAAGCTTTGCCCTTTATCATCTACTTTCAGTCCGCCATATACGGCTTTTTGATAAAGAGTATCCTGTCCTTCTTCAAAGAAGAAAGATTCGGCGCCGAGGAAGAGGCGTCTATTTATTATTTTATATCTGATGACTAGCTCATTGTCGTTTACAGGTTCCAACGTGTTTTGTAATCGTACAATTTCTCCTACCTGATTACTGTCCGTTCGGAGTATGGCATAACCGCGTGTGTCGGTTTGCTCATCTGGCAGATTTGATGAGGCTTCCTTGTAGTTAAGTCTCATATAGTCTCCTTGCATAAGAGAGCGGGGATCGACGGGGGCTAGCTGCAACAAAACCAACTGTCCGTCTTTCAAGGTTTGCTCTTTCTGATAAACCGACCAGTTGAAATACCCCAATAGCAGTATCAGGTTTACGATAATCAATATTCGGCTATACTTTTTCATGTCTTGTTCTTTTTTGAGTGAAGAAATACCAGGCTGTAATACATGCAATTCCGATGAAGAAAAGCGTTATGGATTTGGTAAGCAGGCTCAAATTCAAATCATAATAATATTTGGAAACAGCATAGATAAAGAGAAGGAGCGAGGCAGCACACTCCGCTTTGTAACCATAATGGAAACATATTAAAATCAGTAACAAACTACCGGATAAATAAGGAGCAAACACGGTGGGCAGACAGATAACAATGCAAAGAATGTAGATACCAACCTGATTTACTGGATGATCCACTTTCATGACCTGCATGATTCGTTGAACCATGATAAGAATTCCGATCCATATACAAACAGACAGTATGCAGGACACAAGCCAACTATTTGTTTCTGATATCATGTAATTGATTGATAATCCTCCCAGTGAGACGATACCGGATACGAATAATCCGAAATGAAATGGTTTGTATTTGGAAAGGTAATTCTCTGTTCCTATACACTCAAACAACTTGTTTTCAAAGATGTTGGTAAATAGAAACACTCCAAGGATAGGGACTACGGCTATTTGCAAGGGATAAAACGAAGAAAAGACATGGGCAGCTTCTCCGAAAAAAGATATATTAAACAGAATGACTGAAAGAAAGGGGAGAATAAATCCTCTTGATAATAAGAATGTGAGAATACTGATTCCCATAAGTGTAATGAAGAGGAGATTAATGCTGGCATTTATACCGAAGCCAATCAATACACATCCGGCTATGTATAAAGTGATATTCATTGCATCCAGAAAAGACCGGACCACCATGCGGCTGATTGTTAGCGTAGTGAGAATTAATATACTTCCGGCAATCAGGCAAGAAATATCGGAGCGGAGGATTCTGGCAAGTGCCAGAAATCCCAAAAAGAAAATAGCCGTCAGGATTCCTCCGATAATGGATACGACTTGAATAGTGAGGTTATGCTTCTGTGCCATACCATTGC
>OJMH01000176.1_pt1 | contig 95223 bp, 50 predicted proteins | sample 1597111 | NCBI WGS metagenome assembly OJMH01 (sample SAMEA2452115, study PRJEB22498) | human gut metagenome | reverse complement strand
GTGTTGACCCGCAAGCGGGCAGCTACCCGGGTACGTATCCTTATACTTATTGCGGAGGTGATCCGGTGAACAGGGTTGATCCGACGGGGGAAGATTGGTATGAAGACCAAAATGGTAACTTATATTGGCAGGAAGGAGACAAAGATTTAGATGGTTATTCCCGTCTTGGTGCTAGTGTTTCTTTCCCGTGGGGTGAGGGTCGTTATTTTAATGCCTATCAGAATGCGGGAATCATAGCCAATCAGGCAGTCAAGGCTTTTGATTTGATATATATCAGTCACAAGTTACAGAATCAATTCTTGGGTAAAGACAGTCCTTTATCGGAAATGTCTAAGTCTGAATTGAGTAATGCACTCAGAAGCCGCTCGATGGATGCTATTGCACGGCCGATAGGAGAAGCGATAGTCGAAATAGGTGCTTGGCAATTGGGAGGAGCTTTGTTGAGTGATGCCATAGCTTGGGGGGTTAAAGGATTTTCTCAATTTTTAGGAAAGAGTGCATCTGCGGTTGTAGTTCGAGGGATTTCTACTGGTACAAGCCTTTGGCCGGCTGCAAGCAATGGTAGGACTATTATTAATGGTATAGAATACACTAGTCATGCCTTAGAGAGAATGCAACCGGTAGGCACTGTTTTTGATGGAGTGAAATTAGGTAGTCGTGGCATACCTCCTTCTGCTGTAGAAAATGCGATTAAATATGGGAATGTGACACCTGGTAGAACTATTAACGAAGTAGTACGAACCTTTGAAAACGTTCAAGTAGTTACTAATCCACAAGGTACACGTGTTATAACAGTAGTAAAATTGGGACATTGATATGTTAAATGAACATCAATTAAGGCTTTTATGCCATATGTTTAAGTTTATAGAACTTTATCGTAATGGTATTTTTCGATATTCTGATCTTGTTAATGGGCTGGAAAGCGTTTTAGATGCGGGAGATTTTCAAAATGAGTCCTTTGTAAGAGAGTGGTATGCTTATTGGTTACCATTAGAAATATTGAATGCGACGCAAGGCGATAATACTACTGTGAAAGATGCTGATGTGTACTTGCATGATATGGAGTCTTTTTTGAAAACCTTTTTTCACTCAGAAGAGGATATTTTAAACTGTCTTGATGATTTAAAATTGTAATTTGCTAATCAGGTTGTTAACATGAATTATCTCTGCCTCTTACAATGAAACGGTAGAGGCAGGGATTATTTATTTCCTCGTGCAATGAGTATGGCACCGCCCTGGACAGAATATGCTAGTTAGAGATTATATAAAAACATTGAGTTATAATGAACAATATAAATTTGGAGTAGAAACATTAAAAAGATTTGGATGGAAACCTTAGAAAAAATAAAAGTTGATTTTGAAAAATTTGCAATAGAACAGAGTTGTGCTTTTGCAGAAGGAGAAGGTAAGAAGACTAATCGCTTTCATAAAAAAATACAGTTATTACATAAACAAGCTAAAGAACTTGATTGCATAAATGTTTTTGAGTCATTCTTAGATAATAAAAATGAGAATGTTATGCTGTGGGCTTCTATCTTCTGTTTGGAAATATCCCCTAAATTAGCTTGGAAAAATTTAGTGAACTTATCTCATTCTTCAGAACCTATAATAAGTTTGTCTGCAAAAGCAACTCTTGATTCTTTAAGAAAAGGTCGATAGATTTTGCTATGTTGGAAAAATGTTCATCCAGCCAAGATATATAATCTAACTGAATTGGATATTAGAATTTTAAATCTGCTAATCTTCGTTCAATCGGATATGTTATCCGACTGTTTTGAATATTCGGATTTTTAATCCGCCCATTTGAAATATCCCTGTCTCTTACTGTAAAATATCAGTATAGGCAGGGATTATTTATTCACCGTACATAAATATGGTACCGACCACTTACGCCATTATAGTGCACTTATTATTTCTTCTTCCACGCTTCCTTTTGCCGCAGGTAAACGTTACTATTTTGATGATTTTGAGCGAAATATTAACACAGGAAATGGTGCTGTTTCCGATTTAGATTATATCTTTGCCGATGGACGTTTGGTTGCTTTAGTCCGTACTTCAAGTGGTAGTAAAACCTGCTACGGGGTGTTGACCGATCGTTTGGGTTCTTTGATGTCGCTTTACACCAGTGGAGGTATTGTTCAGAAGTTCTCTTATGATGCCTGGGGTAATCGCCGTGATCCGCTGACAGGTATTGTGTTGAATAGTTCGGAGCTTGCTTCTGCCAACAGCATCACCAGTTACGGTTATACGGGCCATGAGCATATTGACGAGTTCGGGCTTATCAATATGAATGCCCGTATTTACGATCCTAAGATAGGTATGTTTATTAGTGTTGACCCGCAAGCGGGCAGCTACCCGGGTACGTATCCTTATACTTATTGCGGCGGTGATCCGGTGAACAGGGTTGATCCGACGGGGGAAGATTATTGGAGTACGAGTGATCCGAATGTCATCTATGAATTCTGGAAACATTATAATGAGAATAAGGGTATAATCGGATATGGCTTTGATGGCTGGTATCAAATGTCGGACAAGGAATTCCTGACGGCTTATGACAAGTATGGAGAACAAGCTCTGACTTACAATGACCAGACTTCTACGTTATATTATTCTAAGGGTAAGGTTGAGAATGGTCAAGTCGTTATTTATGGAAAGAATATAAAAATAAATAAGACTCTTTATCGTCCTCTTGAAGATGGTGAACTTCAATTTACCGGAGAACCTCCTTTGCTTGGATTAAGTGTTATTTTTAAGTGGGATGCGTTGTGGAATGGGGCTAAGAAACTTTGGAGTGCAACTAATAGTTTGAGCGGAGTAAGGAATGCCTATAAACATTGGATGAAACATTCAAAAGATTTTCCACAGTTTAAAAATGCAAAACAATATGTTGAAGGTGCCAAAGACTTCTTACACAATCCACCTAAAGGAACATTTACTAAAGTAAGAAATAATGGTGATATTTTAAGATATAATCCTTTCACTAATACTTTCGGTGTAATGAATAATAATGGTATTCCTAAGACATTATTTAAACCGGCGAGAGGTATAGAGTATTGGTTTAATCAATAAAATAAATAATGATGAAAGAAGAACATTATTGTAGAATATGTGGGTTGTATATGAAAGATAAGCCTTGGGGAGATGATGGGCAATCTCCTACATATGAAATATGTCCATGTTGTGGGGTTGAATTCGGAAATGAAGATTATGATCTTTTTTCTATCAAGGAGTATAGGAAAGAATGGTTAAAAAACGGTGCTAATTGGTTTGACAAAAAGAAAAAGCCTGTGTCTTGGGATGTAAATAAACAGTTAATGAATGTTCCGGAATACTTTGATTAAAATCCTTTTTTCTCATTTTCTATTTTAACGGATACGTCATTCTTTGTTCTTTACTTTTCGGATATTTAGTTCGCTAATTTTCGTTCAGTCGGATATATTCTTTAAAAGTTTTGAACATTCGAATTTTCAATTTACTCATTTAAAATATCCCTGTCTCTTTCTATAAAATATTAGTAGAGATGGGGATTTTTATGTATCTTTTTAGTAATTCTCAACTTAAAATGTTACATTTACTATCTCTAAGATGAAAATGAGATGAGGCATCCAACAGCATTAGAAATCCAATTATTAGAAGAGTTAATATGCAGATCGCATAATACTTTTCCTCTCAATTGGAAAAGTAATTTGTTAGTATCAGACTTGTCAGACGGAGGAATGGGAAGCCTTGCTTTGCATCCTCATGGAATAGATGATTACAAAGAACATCATTGGGGATCTCAAGCTAGCGATTGCTTGTTTGATGACATAGATGGGATTACAGTTGTAGCATCTTTATACTTAGACGAAAAGGGAGAGTTATATGAACTTGATATATGGAAAACCAATTGGAATCCATTAATTGACATCCCTATAACTTATAGGGATGTCTAATTTATCTTGTTCAATCTAATATGTTATCCGACTGTCTTGAATATTCGGATTTTTAGTCCACTTATTTAAATATCCTTGTCTCTTACTGTGAAATATCAGTAGAGACAGGGATTCTTTAATTATTCTACTTCCCAGTTAACCCCCAACGGATTATTACAAGTTCTCCATACTAACGCTAACTTAGGATTATCCAGTATCCACATCTCGCATCCTTCCACGGCATCCTTCACATGAATAAGCGGATAACCTAAAGCCCGTTCGTTACTGTCCAGGACAGAGTACGTCGTTTGATTGTAGACAAGTGTTCGCTGCTCCTTTAATTGCTTGTAGGCGGAACGGGAAAGGAAATAAACAGTTTCCTCCGGAGAGAGCTGTACGTGTTTACCATCTTCCGGTTGCAGGAAACTGAGCCGTGTAGCTTGTTCTATGGATTCGCGGCCCATAGCATAGCTTCCCGATTGCCATTTCAAATTGCGTTCTATTCCCCAATACAGGTATATAGAATCCTGCTTTTCCTGGAAAGACATTTTATATTTCCGTGTCTGTCCGTGTAATTTGAATACAAATAGTAATGTATCGGGCATAATGCTCTGTGCAAATAGACTTCCGGTGAAGCCCAGACATAGCAAGACGGATAGAATCATATGTTTCTTCATTACTTCTCGTTTTCTTCGTTCAACAATAATTGTTTGCCCCATTCACTCGGTTTCTTTCCCATCTTCAGGATTAGTTCGCCACCTGCAACGATGTCTTTATGCCGTATAGCTGAATAGGGGTAAGTTTCTCCATTCAATGTAACGGATTGTATATATCTGTTCTTATCAGAAAGCCCCTGAGTGGAAATCTTGAAAGTCTTTCCGTTATCTAACCGGAAGATTGTTTCTTTCAGCAAAGGAGTATTGATCAGGTAATAGTCTTGTCCGGCATTGGGGTATAGTCCCATCATGTGGAAGGCAAGCCATGAGGACATGGCACCGGAGTCATCGTTGCCCGGTAGTCCTATAGGTTCATCATTATAGTTCTTGGCAATGATTTCGCGGATACGGTCACTGCTACGGTAGGGTTTTCCCAGCCAATGGTAAAGACAAGGAGAGAGGAAAGAAGGCTCATTGTTTACGTTGAAGAAACCCTGATCGAAGAAGATATCCAGGCGTGCTTCAAACTTCTCTGCACCGCCGCATTTTTCTATCAGTCCGGGAACATCGTGCGGTATGCTTAGGGAATATTCCCATGAGGAAGCCTCGTAGAAGAACATGTCCCACCAAGGCGTGTACCAGGGACCTTCGAAAGTGACGGGGGTATAGGTAAAGGTCGGTTTTTGTATATTGGACTTTCCGAAAGTGATTTCATCGAGCCAGTTGCCTTTTTCATCGCGGGGCAGAATGAAACCTTTGGCACCGGCATGTTCATAATCGTCACGCCAGAGGTTCTTCCAGTTTCCGGATTGCTTCAGATAGTGCTGATAAAGGTCTTCTTTTTCCAACCCTTTGGCAACCAGGGCAATGGCATAATCGCAATAGGAGTATTCCACGGTACGGTTTCCGGCACGGGGAATGCCGTAGGGGACATAACCGAGTTCCAGATAAGGGATCAGTCCGCCCCGTCCTTCTGCTTCATGGCGGTCGCCGGGACAGACGGTTGCATCTTTCAGCATGGCTTGCAAGCCGAGTTCATAATCTATTCCTTCCAGGCCTTTTACGAAGGCGTCGGCTATTACGATCTCGGCATTGGAGCCGCCTTGTGTGCGTCCGTTGCAGTTGCCACTACGGGCATCAGGCATGTAACCGTCTCGTTTGTAGATATTGATGAGTGAGCGGACGATATCTGTTTCGCGTTTCGGATCTATCAGGGTAATGAGCGGTGAAGAAGTGCGATAAGTGTCCCAGATGGCATAGAAGTCATCATAATAAGGTTCATTATCTGCCCAAAGAGGATTCTCTCCACTACGGTCTACAGGCATAATCATGGTGTGATAGAGGCCGGTATAGAACATACGTTTCTGTGCTTCGGGGGTACGGGGAGAGATTTCAATTCTTTGGAGTAAGTTTTCCCATTGGGTCAGAAGTTGCTGATATGCGGTCTCGAATGACCAATGAGGAATATCGGAATGAGCATTCTGGCGGGCTTTCAGTGAGCTGAGAAAGGAGATACCTACTTTCAACTGCACCACTTCTTCAGATGAATTGAAGCGTAGTAATGCTCCGGTCTTTTGATGTGAGTCGTATTGGAACTTTTCATTTGTTATCTTATCACCTTTCCAGGTAGCTGTATTTACGAAAGGTTTATCCGTTTCCGCATAAAAGTAGACAGTGTAGGCACGACCATTGTTCCATCCGCCACGGATACGGGTATAACCGATGACTTCGCGGTCGGAGATGATTTGTATTTCGGAGCCTACAAATTGTTGTGCCTCGCGTGCATCGGGTACGGGACTTTCACCTAAGAAGAATCCGGCATCGATGGCCAGTGACTTCAGAGAGTCTTTGGGATAGGTGAAACGATAGAACGAGGCTTTAGGTGCGGTGGTTATTTCTGTCTGTATACCGGAAGCTTGGAATTGGGTAGTATAATATCCTAGTTTAATAGTTTCGTACTTGCGGTGATCGATATGCTTTGTTCGGTCCATTCCGTCGCCGAAAGGCATTACAAGGATATTGCCATATTTAGGTCCGCCACCTGTTCCGCTGACGTGTATCTGAGAGAAACCGTCTACCTGTTCGGGTATGGGTAGCCAGCCGCTGTTCGGGCGTGGGGTACAGTCCGGTGAAGGTTTCACCATTCCGTAGGGGCAGGAAGGGCCGATAAAGACTCGTCCCAGTCCTTCGGAACCAATGCGTGGGTCTACGTAATCTGTGAGTTTGGTGTCCTGTGCAAAGGTATTTGCGAAGAACAATAGAAGGACGGATAGTGTGAATAATTTGCTTTTCATTGGCAGACGTTTTTTATAGTAAAAGCCGGGCACCACATCCAATTGATTTGGGTGTATTGGTTGCAGTGCGAGGCTTTTGATTTTAGAAACTCTAAAAGAAAACAATTACTTGTTTTACATATTGCTTGATGAAATCATCCTGCTTTTCGTATTAATATCCATCGTTCTGATTCCAGTTCGTATTAGTATCAAGTATGCTTTGTGGTAATGGGAAGATACGGTTAGTCAACTTGGTTTTGGCTGTGGGGTTGACGATGTTCTTGAACCCCCAGTCGCGTTCATACTCTCCGAAACGAATCAGGTCGTTACGACGCCAGTTTTCATCAAAGAATTCACGTCCGCGTTCGTCCAGCAGTTCATCCAATGTAGGATTAGCACTAATCAGTGGAGCATGTACGCAGGTGCGAATTTGATTGAATAAACTTTGTGGAGTGTCACCATTGGTGGCAGAGCCACCACGCAGGATAGCTTCGCATTTAGTCAGCAGAATATCGGCATAACGGAAGATGGGTACGTCGTTACTTTGACTACGACTATATTGGTTGTATTCTGCTACGTAAGCGGCAAATTTGATAGAACGCCAACCTTGTGTCCAGCCGGCGATAGTAGCTCCTGTATTTAAATCTTCGTAAGCAGGCCCCATAGGAAGCGGCTTGCCATCCTTGTCATAAAGTATTTTCAGTGTAATGCTCTTTGACAGGCTGACCGCTTGACCTTGATACATATTGCGGTTTCCAGTCTTTTCGGCTGTTGTTGCATCTATCTGATAGAGGTCACCCCCTACGATGCAATCGTTGCGGCGATCACCTTCCAGACAGAATAGGTTGGCAAATTCTTCGGTCATAGCAATGTTACCACCTACGGAATTGCTCATGGCTATAGTATAGAAACCGGCACCGCCGCTACCGTCGTTCTGTCCGCGTCGCCAAGTGCGGAAGCGGGCATAATTCATACCGGTACGGGTTACGCAGTCGTAATCCATGGCATAGATGAAGTCTTTAATGTGCGGACCGTTGTTATAGAGGAACTTGGTTTTATAGTCATCACTCAAATTGAACAAGCCGCTACGAATAATGTTATCACAGGCAGCAATACAATCATTCAACTTTTCGTTAGCGGCCGTAGCTGACCAACCAGCACTTGTTACATCTTTTGTGTATACATTCCAGTTGATGTAAAGTTTGGCCAATAGAGCATCTACCATCCAGCGGGTAGGCTTGCCGTAAGTGGCGGCACTTACTTCAGTAGTCATATCGTCGCGTATGGCCAGTAACTCCGATTCAATCCAGCGGGCTACATCGGCACGAGATGAACGCTCTACTGCTTCATTTTCCTCGGGGGTACGTTCCAGGATAGGTATATCACCAAAACAATCCATCAAAATGAAGTGATAGAAAGCACGTGCCGCACGGACAGGTGCAATGGCAGTAGAAGAGGCCTCGTTGCCACCCAATTCGATGATAACCTGGTTGCACTTGGTGATTCCACCTGATAAATCGCCATACCAGCCGATACAGGCATCGTTGGCCAGTGAATTGTGCAATGAGGGGTGGGAGTTATTGCCGGAATCAAGGTAGTCACCATCGAAACTTACGCCGATGGCTTCATCGGACGAGAATGTTACTAATTCATTATAACGGCGATTCAGAGGACCGGCAAAAGCATAATACACATCGGAGGTCTTGGCCTCGATAGCAATTTCTGAATCTGGATATTCAGTATAGAATGATTTGACATTCACATCCAAGTCTGTGCAGCTGCTTATTGCTAAAGTTAGCAGTGCTGTTGGGAGGATATATTTTTTCTTCATATTTCTTGCATTTTATGATATTAGAAATTTACGTTTAAGCCGAACATAAATGTTCGTGTCCGTGGATAGCGGGAATGGCGTGCATCGATGCCCGGAGCCGTACCACCTAAAGAGATTTCCGGGTCGGTACCTTTATAACCGGTCAGTGTGAATACGTTGTTGCAAGTGGCATATACGCGAAGACTGTTTACCCAATCTCCCAACTTGCCAAAGTTATAGCTCAAAGTCAGCGTTGAAAGACGCAGGTAACTTCCGTTTTCAATATATCGGTCTGATGGAGCTTGTGAACGATTGTCTGTGGCTTTCTGCTCAGTGGCAATGTCAGCCAAAACGTTTTTGCCTGCTGAAACCAGTGATATATTGCTATATTGTGCACGAGTGGCATTGTATATTTTATTACCCAGCACTCCTTGAATGAATGCTGTCAATGACCAATTCTTGTAACTGAACGTATTGTTCCAGCCATAAGTCAGTTTGGGCTGTGCATTGCCGCATTTCACTTTATCTTTGTTTTGTGGGTCTCCAGTAGTGGCTTGCTTGCCGTCTTCACCTATCACGGGCGTACCATCTTCGTTGAACTGATAGAATATGGAGGCTCCGGAATCGTCGTATCCTGCCCACTTCCAGGTGTAGAATGTTCCGATAGGTTCGCCTTCCATGATGCGCTGTACATTGGCTGTGTTGTATCCGCCTAAATTCAAGTATGCTTTGTCCAGATAATCTACGGAATAGCTACTGTTGGAAAGCTTTACTACTTCATTTTTGTTGTGGGACAGGTTCAAACTGGTTTCCCAAGTGAAATTGCGGATCTTTACCGGTGTAGCATTGATGGTGAGTTCAATGCCTTTGTTACTGATCTCACCTACGTTGGCATCCATCCAGCCATACGGAAAACGATTGGTTGATACCGCATATCCATTAATCAAGTCTTTAGTGCGTTTATCGTAGTATTCAATTGTACCGGTCAGTCGGTTGCTCAGAAAACCGAAATCAATACCTATATTGAACATTCCCGTCCGTTCCCATTTTAGATTGGGGTTAGCATTACGGGTGGCGGCCAATGTACGATAAGCTTGTGTAACCCCTTCGGCATTAGTGTAATTAAACCAGCCGGATGCGCTGTAAGTCTGAAGAGCAGTATAGGCATTAAAACCCAGTGAGTTACCGCTTACTCCATAGCCGATACGGAGCTTTAAATCATCAAACAAACTCTGATCTTTCATGAAATTTTCTTCGGTAACACGCCATGCTAATGAAACGGAAGGAAATGTAGCCCAGCGGTTGTTTCTGCCGAAAGCAGAAGAACCGTCGCGACGTATGGTAGCCTGGAACAAGTATTTGCTGTTGTAGCTATAGTTGATACGACCATAGAATGAAATCATGCGCAGGGTAGAAAGTCTTTTGTTGTCATCGCTCCAGATTCCGTCTATGTCCATATTGTTGGCCATTCCCAGATTGTAGTACAGCAAATCATCATTATAGAAGTTGTATGCCGTCAGCCCGAATCCGTCATTGTCATCGCTTTGCTCCCACGAATAACCGGCCATCAGCCCCAGTTTGTGTTTTTCGGCAAAAGTCTTGTCATAGTTGAAGTATGCTTCCAACTGCTTCTTCTGATTTTCAAGTGTCTGGCGTGTGGCTTGCCCGTGGCGTGAAGAAGTAGCGGTCAGTTGCGAATTGGTAGAATTGTAATTGCTGTAAATCCACTGCTGGTTTTGCATAGATATGTTGAGGTTGAATTTCAGGCCATCTATAATGTCAAGTGTGGCCTTAGCAATGCCTTGCAGATATTTGTTCTTCTGTTTGTACAGATCTTCATGAATCATAGACATTGGATTCATATTCTGTGATATATCCTGGCGACGATACCAGCTTCCGTCTGCATTCTTTACAGGAGCCAACGGTGAGTAGTAGTACATAGCATCGTATACACTTTCACCATTATATTCGCCGGTGGGTACACTATTTGCATCGGTGATGCTGGCGTTGACACTGAATGCCAATTCCAAACGGTCTTTTAGAGTCTTGGTTTGAATAAATGAACGGGCGGTGATGCGTTCCATGTCACTACCTCGGATGACGCCCTGCTTGTTCATATAGTTGATGCTGGCACTGTAGGTTGTCTTGTCGTTACTGCCGTTAATGCTGACGTTGTGATTGTGCGTCAAGGCCGTACGTGATACTTCGTCCTGCCAGTTGGTGTTGGCTCCTTCGTCGTTCAATAGCGTGATGTTATTGGTCTTAGCATAATCACGTAGTTCATTGGCTGTCATTACATCCAGGCGTTTCATTATATTGTCGGCTGCCACATAAGCGCTATAGCTTACGGTAGTACGTTCTTTACTACCTTTTTTGGTGGTAACGATGATAACACCATTGGCAGCTTTCGAGCCATAGATGGCGGTGGCTGTAGCATCGCGCAGTACGTCAATACTCTCTATATCTTCAGGAGAAACAAGTGCGAGGTCTACACCTGGTACACCGTCCACCACGTAATAAGGTTCCATGGCAGCGCCATCACGCAGAGATGATGAACCACGCAGGGTGATAGAGCCTGTACCCGAGGGATCTGACGTATTTGTAACAGTCAGTCCGGGAACCTTACCTTGCAGTAATTCCGAAGGTGAAGAAAATGCACCTTTATTCAGCTGGTCTGCCTTCACTGTTGTGATAGAGCTGGTGACATCCTTACGTGTCATGCTACCGTATCCAACCACCACTACTTCATCCAGTGTTTGAGAATCTTCCTCCATTACTACATTAATGGTGCTTTGGTTTACTTGAACTTCTTTTTTAGTAAAGCCAATGAAAGTAAAGATGAGGGTTTGTCCCCTTTTTACTTCTATAGAGTATTTACCGTCAAGATCGGTAATACAGCCATTGGTTGTGCCTTTTTCTAATACATTGACACCTGCTAATGGTTCACCAAATTTGTCTGCAACAGTACCGCTTACCTTGTTCTGGGCAAATGCTAAGGTACTACTTAGCAAGAACACTACAAAGAGCATGCTTTGTGCAAATGTCCTTTTTCTTTTTAATTGTACATTCAGCATAAAATAAAGTTTTAGTTATAAATTATGTTCTCCTTCTATATATTTATAAATATTATTCTGGCTGCAAAAGTAGGTTGTACCTATTACAAATATATTTCAAGTCTATTACAATGTTGATGTAATATATTGAATTGTAGCTTGTTAGGTGGAAGGGGCAAAAGAGATTTTGCTTTATATTACTATCTTTGGATAGATGTAATATAAAGCATAAAGGCGATGGTTTCATGTTGTCCTTTATTATAAGTGACAACTTAGGGAAAAAACGAGATAATGTCTTTGCCTCCATAGTATTTTAGATTTTGATTACCGCAAATCTAAGCAAGCAAGGTTACAGTTAGGGAGAAAATGATGCAAATTAGGGGGAAAATAGTGAACTATCGTTTTTTTCCTTGAATTACCCTGCCCAGTCCTCTCTATCCAGGTTTCTGTAGCCGATAGCTTCTGCTAAATGTGAAGGCTGTATCAGGTCACTGCTCTCAAGGTCGGCGATAGTACGTGCTACTTTTAGTATGCGATCGTAAGCGCGGGCAGAAAGATTTAGCCGGTTCATGGCATTTTTCAATAACATGAGTCCTCTGTCGTCCGGACGGGCATATAATGACAGGAGTTTGCTGTTCATTTGTGCGTTGCAGTAGACACCAGCAACCTCGGCATATCTGTTTTCCTGAATCTGGCGTGCATGTATTACGCGTTCCCGTATGATGCTACTTGCCTCTCCGGGCTGTGCATCAGACATTTTCTCGAAAGGTACGGGGACAACTTCGATTTGCAGGTCTATACGGTCGAGTAAAGGACCGGAAATGCGGTTCAGGTATTTCTGTACTTGTCCCGGACTACATACACAAGATTTGGTGGGATGGTTATAATAGCCGCAGGGACATGGATTCATGGAGGCAACCAGCATAAAGCTGGCAGGGTATTCTACATTGCTTTTTACACGGGAGATAGTAATTTTACGGTCCTCCAAAGGTTGGCGGAGAACTTCCAGCACACTGCGATTGAATTCCGGGAGTTCATCCAGAAACAAAATGCCATTATGTGCCAGACTTATTTCACCGGGTTGTGGGTAACTGCCGCCTCCTGTCATAGCCACTGTAGAAATAGTATGGTGAGGATCACGAAACGGGCGTTTGGAGATAAGCCCTTCATTTGCCTGCAATCTCCCTGCCACTGAGTGTATCTTGGTTGTTTCAAGACTTTCTCCCAATGAGAGAGGAGGCAAAATCGAAGGAAGACGTTTAGCGAGCATGGATTTTCCGCTGCCAGGTGCACCGATGAGGATAATATTGTGTCCACCAGCTGCGGCAACTTCCAATGCACGTTTTACATTCTCCTGCCCTTTTACATCCGCGAAGTCAAGATCGAAATCACTTTGTTGCGCATAGAATTCCTCACGGGTATTGACAATAGTAGGGGTTAGTTCCTGCTTGTCATTGAAGAACTCTATGACTTCTCTGATGTTCTCCACTCCATATACTTGGATTTTATTGACTACTGCTGCTTCACGAGCGTTCTGCCGAGGGACGATGATACCTTCGAATCCTAATTCCCGTGCTTTGATGGCAATAGGCAGAGCACCTTTAATGGGTTGTAAACTACCGTCCAAGCTCAGTTCACCCATCATCAGATAGTGGTTTAATTTATCGGATTGGATAATTTCTCCGGCGGCAAGCATGCCGATAGCAAGTGGAAGGTCGTATGCAGATCCCTCCTTGCGGATGTCTGCAGGAGCCATATTAATCACAATGTTACTGGTAGGTATCCGATATCCGTTTACCTGTAGTGCAGATATAATGCGTTGGTGGCTTTCTTTTACAGCAGAGTCCGGTAGCCCGACAAGATAAAACATGCAACCTCGTGAACTGTTTACTTCAATGGTGATGAGGGTTGCGTCAATACCTTGTACAGCCGCTCCGAAAACTTTGATTAACACGTGCTTATTTGTGATTAGTGATTAATGGTTACTTTTCTTTTTCTTTCTGGGCTATTTCTTTCAGTTTATCTTCAATAGCCTTTTCATCCAGATTTTTTCCTTCTATTTTACCTGTGGGACTGATTAGGATATTGGCTGGGAGAGCATGTATGGAGAATAGTTTGGCAACATCTCCATCCCATCCGGAATATTCGCAAGTCTGTTCCCATTTCAAAGTATCTTGTTTAACCGCTTCCAACCATTTTTCTCTGTCCAGGTCAAGGGAAATGCCCATTAATGCGAAGTTTTTGTTCTTTTGTTCTTTCTTATAGATACGGCGGAACATTGCATTCTTTTCCCGGCTGATGGTATCCCATGAAGCCCAGAACTGTATCAGTAGATATTTGTCTTTGAAATCGGAACGGTTGATATCTTTGCCTTCTGTATTGCGTATGCGGAAATAAGGAGCTGTTTTTCCTATATCTACTTTTTCTTCTTCTTCGATATGTGTTAATAGGGCTTCCATATAGGGACGGTCTTTCAAGTCACCGGTCATACAGTCAGCCAATTTTTTTATTTGTTCCAAATTGGGCTGGGGTTTCTGTACAAAATATTTATCCAACAGATAAATGTTGGCTAATGAAGAGGGATGTTTGGTTATAAAATTCTCTGCTTTTTCTTCCAGAGCTTTCTCGGAAGGTGTACCCAGACCTTTCAGTTCTTGGTTGAAGTCTGTTAGATCTTGGTTAGGAGTATTACCGCTGATTTGCAATGAGGACAGCTCAGCTGCGGATCCTTTTATTTGTATTTTGTTTCCTTTATCCAGGAAGAGTGGGTATTCCGTCCCATCACTGAATAATAAGATAGTACTCACTAATGTATCAGCGGAAAGTGTTGTAGAGAATTTATCGTTTTCGACAATCAGTGTATCCATACGGTCATACATTCTATCCGCACCATATAAATAGATGGTATCATTGCCCAATCCCTTGATTTCTCCATTGAGACTGATGCTGTCGGTTTTCTTTTCACCACAGGCAAAAAGGGCGATTAATAGAAAATATAATAGACAGACTTTCTTCATTTTGAAATACTTTTCCGCGAAAGTACGGCTTTTGCAGATAATAAAAAAGAAATGCCCGACATTTCTCAATGTCGGGCACCCTATAGTTTTTTTAATAGGAACTAATTAATATGAGTTAAGAGCTCCTTACTGAGCGATGCTCATGAATTCTGCATTCGTGAAATACTTAGCAAATTCCAAGTCAGAAGCAGCTTTCTTAGCCAATGACGGTTCTTTAGCAACAGCGTTCTTCAAACTGCTGGTTACCATAGAAGCATTGTTAGTTCTTGCACCTAATACAGCCATCAGGTAGTCAGTATAAGCGTCAGGTTTTGCTACGCTAGCCAAAGTGTTTTTAGCCTTGTTGTAATCCTTAGCCAAGATCTGTGCCAAAGCAGCACTGTTAGTCTTAGTGTCACCGAATGCGCTTACAGCTCTGTCATATTGACCTTGAGCAACATACAGGTTACCTAATGCTTCGTTCAGTTCTTTAGCACCTGAAGCCTTGCTCAGATAGCTTTCAGCAGAGTTCTTGTCACCCTTTATCAAAGCGATCAAACCGAGGTTCATGTTAACTTCAGGAGCATCTTTGATAGAAGCAGCTTTCTTGAAGTAGCTTTCAGCTTTGTCAAGGTTACCTGCCTGATAAGCCAACTTACCTAAGTTGTTGTAAGCACGGAAATCGTTCGGATAGATTTGAGTAGCTTTAGTGAAGATAACTTCTTGCTTAGCCGGATCGTTAGTCAGTGTAGTTGCATACAGTAATTCTTCTATATTCAACTGCTTAGGATCAGATGCAGCCAGACTTGCAATTTCTTCGTCAGACTTACCGATGATTTCATAGTTCAAAGTCAGACGTGAACGACGCAACTGCGGCAAGATATCGTCAGCTAAGTTCTTGTAAACAGAAGAGATGTTCTTGATTTCCTGTTCTCTTTGTTCAGGATCAGAATACATAGACAGAACACGAAGGATCAGTTCTTTATCCTGGATATTGGATTTAGATACCAATTCCTGGAAACCTTGCCAGTCTTGAGCAGTGTATTTAGTATCGATAGCTGCGTCAACTTTAGATTTCTTTAAGTTCTGGTTGATAACTTTTGCAGTGTTGTCCTGACGGTTTTCAGCCAACTTAGTGTTCAGGCTTACACCACCATCGGGAGATGCATAAGCAGAAATTTCGATGTTGCTGATCTTCTTGTTTACAGCACCGTCTACATTCTTCACTTCTTCGTTGAATTCCTTAGCGGCTTTCAATTCGCTGGCGCGAACGTTAGCTTGCTGGATAAGGAACATGATGTTAGCATCGTGTTTTTCCTTGATGATACGCTGGAAAGCGTCGTCACCATTAGCAGGATTAGCACTGCCCAATGTCTGTCCAATCATTTCAGAAGTAGAAATCACACCATCAGCTACCTTTACAGCAGGGATAGTTACTGTTTTCTTGCCGATTGTGGCTTTGAACTCCAGATACAATTCAGACTTAGCCATTTCAGGAACATAGTCAAAAGAAGTTTTCATCGTGTAATTACCACCCATCTTGTAAGAGATAGTCTGATCGTTACCTTCTACTTTTTCTCCTTGGAATACAGCAGGCTGACCTTTAGCTTCGCCACCGTTCCATTTCAAAACCGGAGTTACTTCCACTACGGCTTTCTTGTTAAAATACTTTTCAGGGAATTTTCCATTAATCGTGGCCGGTACTTTTCCACCTATGGCTTCAAGAACCTGAGGAGTCACGGTGAAGTAATCAGAGGATAATTCACCCATTTTGCTGCTACATGATGAAAGAGCAACAACCAGTGCCATTAACAAAGGCAGATACAATTTCTTAGTCATCTTAGGTATAAATTAATTGTTTGTAATTGAAATTAGTCTACTCGTTTTTATTAGTGCCTATTATCACATGATAATAGCCTCGCAAAGATATTAAATCTATCGGCACAATCTGAAACGAATAGCCAATTTTATTATAATTTAATGAAATCCTGTATCTTTTCGGTACTTAATGTTTCGTGGATGATGCTCAATGATCTCACTTCGCAACATATTCCGGTCGATATGGGTGTAGATTTCAGTGGTTGCGATAGACTCGTGTCCCAGCATACATTGGATGGCACGGAGGTTGGCACCTCCTTCCAGCAAGTGGGTAGCGAAAGAATGGCGGAAGGTGTGCGGACTGATATTTTTGGTGATGCCGGCTTTCTCTGCCAGCTCTTTAATCAGGTGAAAAACCATGATGCGGGAAATGCTATTTCCCCATCGGGCTAGGAAAACATAATCTTCAAATCCTTTCTTTATTTTACCAAGATTACGGTCGAGCAGCCAGTATTTTATTTCTTTGATGGCACGTGGAGAAATGGGGACTAAACGCTGTTTGCTGCCTTTTCCTTCTACCTTGATGAACCCCTCGTCAAAGTAGAGTTCGGATAACTTCAGGTTACAAAGTTCCGAGACACGTAATCCACAGCTGTATAGGGTTTCCAGGATGGCCCGGTTACGTTGTCCTTCCTTTTTGCTCATGTCTACAGTGGAGATAATAGTATCTATTTCTTCGACGGTAAGCACTTCGGGTAGTTTGAATCCGATTTTAGGACCTTCGAGTAGTTCGCTGGGGTCATCTTCCCGATAGTCTGCCATGACCAGAAAGTGGAAGAAAGATTTTATTCCCGACATGATACGTGCTTGCGAGCGAGGATGAATACCGATGTCGTGTAATCCGGCGGCAAAGCGTTGCAAATCATCCAGAGTCACAGCCAGCATATCGATGTTTTCTGTTTTCAGAAAACACAGCAATTTGTCAAGATCGGTCAGGTAGGCATCAAGCGTATTGGCCGACAGAGCCTTTTCTAACTTTAAATATTGCTGGTACTTTCTGATTATCAACGTTTGTCTCTCGTTATTCGTTGATTTTTCTTCTGTTTTCATTTCTTTTTTCTACCTTTGCTCCGCGAAAATAGGCTGCACTTTAGCAGAATACTGATAAATTTGCTTCTGCGTACGGTCTGCACTATCTTTGCAACTCGATTTAAATATTTCTTAGGGCATATCTGAGCCGTGTCTGCTCCGTATTCGCTCCGTATCTATACACTTGGACTTGGTACGGACTTGGTACGGACTTGGTACGGAGCAGGTACTTCCGGGACAAAGGTATAAAAAATTGTGTTATGAGGATACAAATAATTAATGGCCCGAATATCAATCTGCTGGGCAAACGTGAACCTTCCATTTACGGCAGTGTTACTTTTGAAGATTACCTTGCCGAACTTCGTCAGAAGTATACTGATATACAGATAGACTACTTCCAGTCGAACATTGAAGGAGAGCTGATAGATAAGATTCAGCAAACCGGTTTTGATGTAGATGGGATTATCCTGAATGCGGGTGCCTATACGCATACCTCTATTGCCCTGCAGGATGCTATCCGTTCGGTTACTTCTCCGGTTATCGAGGTACATATATCTAATGTGCATGCTCGTGAGACTTTCCGTCATGTATCTATGATAGCTTGCGCCTGTAAAGGCGTTATCTGCGGTTTCGGGTTGAACTCTTACCGCCTGGCGCTGGAAGCGTTGACTAATGATAAATTATAAATTATGGGTGGTGGATTGGCAGTGTCGTGATGCTGTATGACAATTCATCATTCATCATTCAAAATTCATAATTAAATAGAGCTTATGTTATTAAAACAGACTAAGATCGTTGCAACCATTTCTGATAAACGCTGCGACGTTGATTTTATAAAAGGCTTGTTTGAGGCCGGTATGAATGTGGTGCGTATGAACACGGCACATCTCGGCCGCGAAGGTTCGGAGATGTTGATAAACAATGTGCGTGCGGTATCTAATCGCATAGCTATCTTGATGGATACTAAGGGACCGGAGGTGCGCACTACCATCTGCGCTGAACCTATTCCGTATAAAGTAGGGGATAAGGTAAAAGTAGTAGGTAATCCGGATTTGGACACTACACGCGAATGTATTTCTGTCTCTTATCCGAACTTTGTGCACGATGTAGCTGTCGGCATACATATTCTTATAGACGATGGTGATCTGGAAATGGTCGTTGTGGAAAAGACGGATGATTATCTGGTGTGTGAGATACAAAATGATGCTACTCTGGGAAGTCGTAAGAGTGTAAATGTACCGGGTGTACGTATCAATCTTCCTTCTCTGACGGAGAAGGACCGTACGAATATCCTGTACGCCATTGAGAAAGATATCGATTTTATTGCTCACTCTTTTGTACGTAATAAACAGGATGTTCTGGATATAAAGGAAATACTGGATGCTCATAACAGCGATATCCGGATTGTTGCCAAGATTGAAAATCAGGAAGGCGTTGATAACATCGATGAAATTCTGGAAGTGGCTGACGGTGTAATGGTAGCTCGTGGCGACTTGGGTATTGAAGTTCCGCAAGAACGTATTCCCGGAATTCAACGTTTGCTGATCCGTAAATGTATTCTGGCTAAAAAACCGGTAATTGTGGCTACCCAGATGCTTCATACGATGATTACTAATCCGCGTCCTACCCGTGCAGAAGTAACGGACATTGCAAATGCTATCTATTACCGTACGGACGCTTTGATGCTGAGCGGTGAAACAGCTTATGGTAAATATCCGTTGGATGCAGTGAAGACCATGACAAAGGTTGCTGCACAGGCAGAAAAGGATAAATTGGCTGATAATGATATTCGTATTCCGTTGGATGAAAATAGCAATGACGTAACTGCTTTCTTGGCTAAGCAAGCTGTAAAGGCTACTTCGAAACTGAAGATACGTGCAATCATTACTGATAGTTACAGTGGACGTACAGCCCGCAATCTGGCTGCATTCCGTGGTAAATATCCGGTACTGGCTATTTGTTATAAGGAAAAGACGATGCGTCATCTGGCACTTTCTTATGGCGTGGAAGCTATTTATATGCCGGAGCTTGCTAATGGACAAGAATACTATTTTGCAGCTTTGCGTCGTCTGCTGAAAGAGGGGCGCTTATCTGAGACTGATATGGTAGGCTATCTGAGTAGCGGTAAAGCAGGTACACACACCTCTTTCCTTGAAATCAATGTGGTGGGAGATGCTTTGAAGTATGCAGAAGAAAGTGTATTACCCAATAAGAATAGATACCTCTAATTAATTGACAATTGATAATTGACAATTTGCTGTGCTGTCATTCTGTATAGTAATTGTCAACTGTCAATTGTCAACTGTCAATTGACAATTGTTATGACCATAGATGAATATATATTGCAGCACATTGACGATGAGGGCGACTATCTGAAAGCTCTTTATCGGGATACACACCTCAAATTGCTTTATCCGCGTATGGCGTCGGGGCACTTGCAGGGCCGGATGCTGAAGATGTTTGTCAAAATGATACGTCCTCATCGTATTCTGGAGATAGGGACATATAGCGGTTATTCAGCTCTCTGCTTGGCCGAAGGCTTACCGGAAGACGGGATGCTGTACACGTTTGAGATCAATGATGAGCAGGAAGACTTTACCCGCCCTTGGTTGGAGGGGTCCGAGTATGCGGATAAAATAAAACTCTACATTGGTGATGCATTGCAATTAGTGCCTCAGTTGGGCGTAACGTTCGATTTGGCTTTTATTGATGGAGATAAGCGGAAATACGTTGATTATTATGAAATGGTGCTTTCCAATCTTTCCGACGGAGGTTATATTATTGCTGACAATACTCTGTGGGACAACCATGTACTGGAAGATCATCCTCGCAACAATGACTTACAAACCATCGGAATCAAGGCTTTCAATGAACTTGTAGCGCATGATACACGCGTAGAAAAGGTAATCCTTCCTTTACGGGACGGACTAACGATTATCCATAAAAAGTAGATTTCAGGATATCGGGTATGTGATAGAGACTATTTTTTCCTCTCCTTGTTTCTCTATCTGGTAGCATCCTTTGAAAGTTTCCACATAAAGACGGTTGATGTTATGTAGGATATGCTGTTCCTGCTCGTCTTCCCAGCACTGATAGAGTGGACTATGTTGTACCATTATCTTCAGATTTTTATTTTCTTGACTTAAGGTATATTCGACTTCACGTTTTTCCCCTCTATAATTGTAAGGGACTGTTATTAGTGAAGTCAGTAGTTTAAGGAACCACTTGCTGTCAACCTCAACTTGCAACATTTCCAATTCAGTATTAAAGGTTGATTTCACAATACCGGGAGTTTCCATATCTACGATCATTCCAGCTTCCCGGCAGAGTTGTACGACATCGCATTCTTGCACATTGAAGCGCATCATTCCGGCTTCAAGGCGTGATAAATCGAGTATATTATTTATAAGCCTTAGTAATTTGGCGGAATTACTCTTTACAGCGACTGAGTACTCTTCTATTTCTTCTTCTGTCAAATCGTTTTCAGAAGATAATAATTCTGAGAAACCGACTACAGTATTCAACGGTATGCGAATTTCGTAAGTGATGTTATGAAGGAAACGTTCTTTCATCTTGTCGGCAGCCTCTATTTTATCAAGGGCCTTCCGGGTTTCTTCTTCTGCATGCCGTAACTGACGGCGGATGTAGTAGGCGCGTACAATGGCAAAAATCAGTATTAATAGAATAACACTGCCTGCACATAGCTGTATATAGCGGTATCGTTTAGTCAATTCTTCTTTCTCCAATAAGGCTTTTCGAATTTTATAGTTGGCCTGATGTGCTTCTTCATGTCTTTGTAGCATGTCTTGGTTGAGAGAGTCACTTCTAATAGTTGCGATTTTGTACAAGTTGGCAGCATCTTTATACTGTCCTGTTTGCATAAAGGCATCTGCTTTTTCTTTAAGCAAGTCATTTTCATTAAAAGGATCGTTGCCTCGGCAGGCTGCCAATGCCAGGTCAAGTTCCCGGAAGCATTTGTCCCATTCTTTATCAAGCTTGTAATAGGCTCCCCACAGACTATGGTAGTTTATATAAGCACCAAGATAAATATTGTCATCATAATATTCCTCTGCTCTTTTCAGGTGCTGGATTAGTTTCTCTTTATCTTCGATATCCATATAAATTTTGCATAACGATGTTTCTATTTCCAGAAATGTCGTTTTAAAGGTATCTGATAAAGGAAGTCCCTTGGACACACTTGTAAGAACATCAAATTGTTTTTGATATTCACTGATGGCTTGTGGATATTTTTTTTGTTTTCTATAAAGTTTAGCCAGCCCTCCGTGAATCATTAATAATGCATTTTCGTTGGCTGTCGGGTATTCTTTTAAAGCATGTGTGTAGGTTTCGATAGCTTCATCATATCGCCCGGCAAAGTCATATGCTTGTGCCAATGCGAGGGCGGCAATGAAAGTTCCTTTCGTGTACTTAAGGCGAATTGCCTCATCTTTCATTTCTTGAGCTTGCATGATGGCATATTCTGTATCTCCCAATGCACATCGTGCTTGAAGTACAGAGACCCACATCGTGTAATAGAAAGCATAATCCTTATACTGGTAACTGGCATCCTTCAGTATTAATAGTCTTTTTTGCTGATTAATAATGTCAGTGAGATATTCATATTGGCGGCAATAATCGAAGAGTGCCCATAATTCTTCTGTATGTATCTTTTTACGATGGGAAAGCTCTATTGCGGAATCCAGATATTCAGTAGCTGATTCCTGACCGATATATTGCTGGAATGCATCTCTCAGAAATGCGCAACGGATTGAATCATTGGGTATGGCAGCGGCTGCTTGAAATATGCTGTCGCGTACCTGTTGCTTCGTGGATGCGTGTGTTCTTGCCAGGAAAGATGTACCTGTCAGAAGCATAATAAGAAGAATTACTTTTTTCATGCCTTGTCTTCCTGTTTTAGTGGATGTGTGAAGATGAAACGTGATCCATTCGTATATTCCGGATCTATCCAGATATTTCCACCCAATTGATCGATGATAAACTGGCAGATGGATAAACCGATACCTGTTCCCTGTGATTTCTCGTCTACCCGTTCGAAACGGTTAAATATAGTAGGCTGTTTTTCTAAAGGGATACCGCAACCGGTGTCGGTAACGGAGAATTGTGCCATGCCATCTGCATTTTTTTCCAACCGCAAGATGATGCTGCCTTCTTTGGTGAATTTAGTAGCGTTGACCAATATATTAATCAGTACCTGGTGTAGGCGAAAAGTGTCGGTTACTATTTCCAGGGAAGGCAGATCCGTTTCGAAAGATAATGCTGCTTGTGTTTGCTTAATACCCTCTACAGTCTGAACAATGCCCTCGCAAAGAGTAACAGCATCACATACTTTCAGGTCGAATTTCATATTCTTTACGTCAAGGCAAGAAATGTCTACTACGTCGTTCAATAGGTTAATCAGCAATCGGGAATTTAGCTGGATAATTTCGTAACACTGTTTTCGGGTATCTTCATCAATACCGGGAGTGGTCAGCACTTCGGAGAAACCGGACAACGCATTTAAGGGGGTACGGATTTCGTGGCTCATGTTCGAAATGAACAAGCTCTTATTGCGGGTGGCTTTCTCTACTTCTTCTTGTGCCTGCTGGAGTTTTTGTTGCGATTGTATGAGCTTTCTTCGTTGTTTTTTTAAGTAAATCACACAACCTGCAGCTATAAAAATAAAAACGGGAAGAATAATGAGGGCTAATGAAAGCAGACGGTTTTGTTGCTGACTGTTGGTGAGTTCCAATTCATCGATAGAGTAGATTTTCCGCATATCATTTACTTTATGGGAATTGATTTCCTCATAAACGGTATCTGATTTCTGACTGAGTTCCTCGTACAGTTTTGCGGCTTCTTCATACTGCTGCTCCTGCATTTTTTCATCTGCATCTTTCCAGCGGCTATCCTCTTCTGCATAGCCAATGGATGAGAAAAATAGTAGTATTATCCAAATGTATACTTTCATAAAGTGATCTATTTTGTGATGCTGCTGCAAATGTAGTTTTTTATTAATTAAAAGCTACGTTTTGGTGCTAAAAAAAGTATAATTCATTAGTCTAACAAGATATTTCCGTAACTTTGCCATTAAATATAGATAATTGATTTATGGAAACAACTCGTCAGAATAAAATAGCCCGTTTGCTTCAGAAGGAATTAAGTGATATTTTCCTGTTGCAAGCGAAGTCCATGCCCGGAATATTGATCTCTGTCAGCGCCGTGCGTATCAGCCCTGACCTGAGTGTTGCACGTGCTTATCTCAGCATCTTTCCTTCGGAAAAGGCAGAAGAGATGATTAAGAACATCAATGAAAACATGAAGTCTATTCGTTATGAGTTAGGAACTCGTGTACGTCATCAGCTTCGTATCATCCCCGAACTGAAGTTCTTTGTGGATGACTCACTGGATTATCTTGAGAAAATAGATGAATTGTTGAAGTGAACCTTCCCTTCTACATAGCCCGGCGCTATCTCTTCTCTAAGAAGAAACACAACGCTATCAATATCATTTCCGGCATTTCGGTGTGTGGAGTGGCATTGGCTACGTTGGCGTTGGTCTGTACACTCTCCGTGTTCAATGGTTTTCAGGATATGGTGGCAGGTCTTTTTACGGCTTTCGATCCGGAACTGAAGATTATGGTTCGTGAGGGAAAAGTCTTTGAACCGAATGGAGTTGCTTTTCAGGAAGTGCGTTCTTTGCCGGAAATTGATGTCTGGACAGAGACACTGGAAGATAACGCCATGGTGCAGTATAAAGACCGCCAGGCTATGGCAATCATAAAAGGGGTGGAAGATAATTTTGAACAACTGACGTCTATCGACAGTTTGCTATACGGTGCAGGGGATTTTATTTTGCACGATTCCATAGTGGATTACGGGGTTTTGGGTGTGGAACTGATCTCTGAGCTGGGGACTGGTCTTCAGTTCGTCGATCCGCTTCAGGTATATGCCCCTAAGCGGAATGTACATGTGAATATGGCTAATCCTTCTGCTTCTTTTAATCGCGATTACCTCTTTTCTCCCGGAGTCGTGTTTGTGGTGAACCAGCAAAAATATGATGCGCGTTATATTCTCACTTCTCTTGATTTTGCACGTAATCTTTTTAATTATGATACGGAGGTATCTGCTGTTGAACTGAAGTTGAAATCGGATACAGATGCCTCTGCCGTACAGAAAAAGATTTCCCGCATCTTAGGCGATGATTTTGTGGTATTGAACCGTTATGAGCAGCAGGCTGATGTATTCCGTATCATGGAGATAGAGAAGTTTATATCTTACCTGTTCCTTACGTTTATCCTTGCTATAGCCTGTTTCAATGTGATTGGTTCTCTTTCCATGCTTATTCTTGATAAGCGGGAGGACGTGGAGACCTTACGTAATCTTGGAGCGGATGATCGGTTAATCGCTCGCATCTTCTTGTTTGAAGGCCGGCTTATATCTTTGTTCGGTGCACTTTCCGGTATTATTCTTGGTTTGCTGCTTTGCTATATTCAGCAGCGTTTCGGTATTATCTCCTTGGGCGGTGGTGGCGGTGGTTTTATTGTGGATGCTTATCCAGTCAGTGTTCATGCAACGGACGTTATATTGATATTTGTTACTGTGATTACCGTTGGCTTCCTTTCAGTATGGTATCCGGTCCACTATCTGACGAAGCGGCTACTGAAGAAATGATGATTCCTTTTTGCTTTGTATAAAGTTGGAAAGCAATTTCACAGTCTCTATCTCACCTGCCGGATTTGTCAAGTGAGTGAGTTGTCCTTTTGTTTATTAGCTTCTCTATAATCCCTGGGGGTATAATTGTAGCGTTTGGCAAATTCTTTATAAAAATGCGATCGGTTAGTGAATGCTGTTTTGTACATGATTTCTTGTATGGTCAATGTGGTCGTTAATAATAGTTTTGCTGCATAGCTTATCCTCTGTCCTTTAATGAAATCTTTAGGAGAGGGTTGATTCAGATTTTTGAATTTACGGTATAAGTTCCTGCTACTGGTTTGCATAGCTTCAGCTAATTCTTCGGGGCCGAATTTGGAGTTATCCATGTTTTCATTAATTATTTCTATCGCAGTTTGTATGTACTTCTTGTCCTCATTCTGTAATAATTGTCCACCACTATAATCGAATGCACTTGCAGAAGAATTATAGTATTGTTTTAACTCTTCCTGTTTTTTAATGAGCTGTTTGATAATGCTCTTCAAATATTGTGTATTGAATGGTTTGGGAATATATGCATCTGCTCCTGATTCTATACCTTCTATTTTCTCATCGGTTGTATTTTTGGCAGAAAGAATCACTAAAGGAATGTGTACTGTATGTTTGTTGCTTTTCAGTTGTTTGGTTAGAGTGATTCCATCGATTTTGGGCATCATAATATCTGTGATGATGAGATCTGGAGTCTCTTGCTTTAATACTTCTAATCCTTCTTCTCCGTTTTCAGCGGTTAATATTGCATACTCATCTGATAATATGTCTTTTAGCATCCATAATAGTTCTTTGTTATCATCGATGATCAGGATGGTTGTGTCTGGTAGAGTGTTTTCGTCTTCACTATCGGTCATTTCAGGTTGTGGCATTTCTGCCTTATTATCCGGCTGCTCAAGTTTGCTTACTGCATTTTGCCGTGGACTTTCCATTACTTCCGTCACTTCGAGTGGAGGTAAAGTCACTATAAACTGGGTATATTGGTTTACTTCGCTCTCTACGTGAATGCTTCCTTGTAACAGTTCCACCATACTTTGACAAATAGCGAGTCCTAATCCATTTCTGGATGATAAGCCCTTTATACTATTCTCCTTGATATTGTCGAGTATACTGTAACGGTTAAAAATTAGTGGGATGTTTTCTTTACTGATACCTTTTCCGGTGTTATAAACTATTATATTTAGCTTGTTTTCGTCTTCACTTTCTTTTATGGATATACGGATGGTACCATGTTCGGGGGTATATTTGAAGGCATTGGATATGAGGTTATTTAAGATTTTAGTGAAGCCGCTATGGTCACTTTTCCATATAATCTCCGGTGTGATATTTGTTTCCAGCTGAATTTGGTTCTGTTCAGCCAGTTCATCAAACGATTCAATGATTCCATTGGCCAGTTCACTGATGTTCAATTCTTGTATGTGGCATATCTGGTTACCGGTTTCCATACGGCGGAAGTCAATAACTTCCTGTATCAGGCTATTGAGTCGTTCGGTATTTGATTTTATAATCTGGGCGTATTTTTTTATAAAGCTATCACTTTTATCATGATGTAGTATCCTTTCACAAGGCCCATAGATCAGTGTGAGCGGAGTACAGAATTCATGTGTGATATTGGTGAAGAAACGTAGTTTTCCCTCGTACATTTCTTCTTTGTATTTGTCTTGTAACCTTCTGGCAATGGAAGCCTTTCTACGTTCGTATTTCCAACGGATATAACAGAAAATACCAACCCCTGCTCCTATAAGTAAGAGGACATAGATTATTTGGGCCGTGATAGTCAGGTACCATGGAGGTAAAATTGTAATATGGATACTCTGAATCAGGTTTTCGTTACTGTTGATTCCATCATCGTATTTCACTCTTAATATATAACTGCCGGGGGGAATATTAGTAAATTGCGCTTCATTGGAGTGCGTGTCCATCCATACATTACTGAAATTCTCCAGTTTATAGGAATATCTGCTGTTCTCTCCATTAATGAAGTCCATGGCGACAAAGGAAACGGCAAAGAAGTTTTGGTTATACTTCAATACGATTTCTTCTTTATCTCCCTTCTTTTTCTCAAATTCGGATATATTGTAGTCTTTATTGAATATTCTGAGTTTGGTGAAAAATATATCCGGAATGAATTCGTTTCTTTGCTTTTCCTCATTTTCTATCCATACAACACCATCTACACCTCCAAAGAAATACCGGTTTTTTGTATTATCCTGAAAGTATGCATTATCACTGAATTCTATAACCTTTAATCCGGTTTTATAATTAAGATTTCGGAATGTATTCTTGCGTGGGTCGAACAAAATAATTCCCGTATTGCTGCTTAACCATAGATTTCCCTGAGGATCTTCGGCGATTCCATGTATAGTGTTATTAGGGAGTCCTTCATTTTCATTGAAGTTCTTATAATTATATTCACCATTGGGTAGTAGACTCAATTTGGTCAGACCATAGCTACTTCCTACCCATATATTTTCATCTCTGTCCTTGTGTATGCATAAAATATCATTCATCGGAGCAATTCCGTTTTTCTCGAAAGAGATGAGCTGATAGGCTTCGGTTTGTGTATTTAGACGAATGACTCCATTCCCGCGCATTCCAATCCAGAGGATGGAGTCATTTTCCTGATAAATAGAATAAATCTGATTATACTGTTGCCTGTTGGGTACTCTGAAGTAGATGGCACGTATATTCCTTGCCTGGATTGTATTTCCGTGGGCTTCAATAGTGATTCTAAGTAGGGTGCTACCGGAGCCTACCCATAGTAATGAATCGCAGGTTTCACTTATGGAATGTACACGTGCGATCCCTGAGTGTGTATTATTGATGAGCGGATGTATTTTGTTATCCCGGTAAGAGTAATAGTTTAATCCGGGGCCATCCGAGCCAATCCATAGTATAGGGTACTTCTTACTAGCAACAAAAGCGAAAACGGCATTATTGCTCAATCCGTCCTGAACAGTGAAATGGGTTACATTAGTACTGGAATATTCCTGAGTAGTATCGTAATCTTTAACCCTGATGATGCCATTGTCCTTTGTACCCAACCATAGGGTGTTTTGCTGATCCGTATAAACGGCCCGGATAGGTCTTTTCCTGGTAATGGGTAATTGATTTAATGACAGGTTGTTGAAAGTATATTCATCCTTGGTCCATGCATATATGCCTTGTCCGTCTGTTCCGATCCAGATAATATTTTGTTGTTCATCTTTCCATAATGAGAATACTCCACAGTTTATTTCTATCTTTTGTAGTTCGTAATTCTGGGCTGCATCAAGTCGGATGAGGCCATTGGTTTTGAAACCAATGAGGAGGTCTTCATTATCAAAGATAATGGCACCGATTTCTCCGCTTTCATTAATAAGTTTATTTAGATTTTTAATAAAGCGGATGCCTTGTGAACCTATATAAAAGATATTTCCGGCAGAGTCAACCATGATGATTCTTTTATTATGGTAGAATGCATATTTGATGGAATGGGGATGCTTAAAATCAGCATGTCTTTTTATGACAGGATTCCCCGATTCCGTATCAGATACGGTATATTTTTCCATAGTTCCTTGATGATTGATCCAGATGGTATCTTGCGCATCAACCAGCATACCTTGCACAGTGTTGTGTTCTATTCCCTTATGTATGGGAAGGTCGATGAAAGTATTTTGTATTTTGGAATAGAAGGATAGCACGTCCGGTTTGCTGAGAACATATAAATTGTCGTGGCTATCTTTGGTCATATAAGAGTTCTCTCCGAATTCATTGTAATATGCTTCTATGGTGTTACTCCGTTGTGATAGTTTATTAAGTCCCCATTTAGTACTAATCCATAGATAGATGCTGTCGGTTTCTATTATATTTCTGATAACATTACTTGATAAGCTGTTTTGGTTATTGATATCCGGTTTATAGATATAAATGTTACGGCTGTCATACATGTTAAGCCCATCGTATGTCCCAATCCATAAAAAGCGTTCGTCGTCTTGGAAGAGGCAAGTTACAGAACTGTTGGACAAACCATCCCGGTTACTTATTTGTCTAAGGTTATACGGATGGATATAGCTTGTTAGACAAAAGAGGAATAACGAAAGCAGTAATATCTGTTTTTTCATGGGATTATTTATATCAGTTTTAGTATTAGATGAAAACAAAGATATGATTTTTTCCTATGCCTTAATTTGAAAAAATACTTTTTAAATAGCACAATTATCTCTTAAGACGAATAGTATACAAAAATGGCGAAAATAAATACATCGTTTTGCATATTCGGGCATATTATTGGCACTTCTGTGAATATGAATATGCTGATTATTCCCTATTTTTGTATCATTCATTAAAAATGTAATCTATATTATGAAACGAGTTTTATTAGCATTCTTGCTTATTGTATTATTTCACTTATCATTATTGGCCGGACCAGTGGAGAAGCTAAATTCTCTCCGATGCGAGTATCTGACTACTCCATTGGGAATAGATGTGCTTTCTCCACGTTTGAGTTGGAAACTGCCGGTTGGCGTTGATGTTCAGAAAGCTTATCAACTGATTGTAGGAACAGATTCGGCCAGTGTTGCTCGGGGAGTAGGAAATAGTTGGGATTCTGGTAAGGTTTTGGCATCAGATGTATTGGTTGCTTATTCAGGGAAAGCAATTCAACCTTACACACGATATTATTGGAAAGTATGCGTCTGGGATAATGATAATGTATATACGAGTGACGTAACTTACTTTGAAACCGGAGTTATGGATGATCATAACTGGAAAGGTAGTTGGATATCGGACACTCATGATATTCGTTTGAAGCCTGCTGCTTATTTTAGAAAAGCACTGGATGTGAAACGTTCCATTAAGGAAGCACGTGCATACATTGCTGTGGCAGGATTGTATGAGCTTTATATCAATGGCTCGCGGATCGGAGATCATCGTCTGGACCCTGCATATACTCGTTTTGACAGACGTACTTTGTATCTGACACATGATATAACACAGTCCTTGAAGCAAGGTGATAATGCCGTTGGAGTGTTGCTGGGGAATGGCTGGTATAATCACCAATCTACTGCCGTCTGGAATTTCGACCAGGCACCTTGGCGTGGCAGACCTAAATTTTGCATGGATATTCGTATAGTATATGATAATGGAGAAGTGGAGTTTATCTCTACCGGTCCGGATTGGAAAACCTCTTTAAGTCCGGTTGTTTTCAACAGTATTTATACGGCTGAACATTACGATGCCCGACAGGAACAACCGGGTTGGAATACTCCGGGCTTTGATGATAAGAAGTGGAAAAATGCAAGTTGTACCTTTGCTCCGTCAGATTTGATTGTATCGCAACAGATGCATCCCATCCGGGATGTGGAGATGCTGCATCCCGTAGAGATGATCAAACTCTCCGATTCGGCTTATTTATTCAACTTAGGAAGAAATATAGCAGGTGTCAGTGAACTGACAGTCAAGGGAAAGCCTGGTACGGAGATTCGTTTGAAACATTCGGAAAGGGTGGGCGAAGATCATAGAGTGGATATGTCTAATATTGATTATCATTATCGTCCTACGGATGATTCCGATCCTTTTCAGACTGATATCTTTATACTGGGTGGTACAAGTGAAGAAACATTCCGCGCCCGTTTTAACTATAAAGGTTTTCAATATGTAGAAGTGACCAGTAGTGAGCCGGTAGAGCTGACTGATCATAGTCTGAAGGCTTACTTTATGCATAGTGATGTCCCTGTTGCAGGTCGAATTTTATCATCGGACGCATTGTTGAATAAAATATGGAAAGCTACGAATTCTTCATATCTGTCAAACTTGTTTGGCTATCCTACCGATTGCCCTCAACGGGAGAAGAACGGATGGACCGGAGATGCACATATCGCTATTGAGACCGGGCTCTATAATTATGACGGAATTACCATTTATGAAAAATGGCTGGCTGATCATCAGGATGTGCAACTTCCTAACGGGGTACTTCCTGCTATTATTCCTACCGGAGGCTGGGGCTATCATTGGGGAAATGGTGTTGACTGGACAAGTACGGTGGCCATCATTCCATGGAATATTTATCTGTTCTACGGAGATAAGCGTTTGCTTGAAACTATGTATGATAACATCAAGAGGTATGTAGATTATCTGAATTATACCTATCCTTCAGGTGTCACCGATTGGGGATTGGGAGATTGGATTCCTATAAAGTCACATTCTTCGAAGGAACTCACTTCGTCTATCTATTATTATATAGATACGGATATTTTAGCTAAGGCCGCTAAATTACTGAATAAGCAACAGGATTATGACAAATATTCTGTTTTGGCAGAAAAGATCAAAACCAGTATCAATGCCCGCTTTCTGAATGAAGAAGCAGGTATCTATTGCAGTGGAAGCCAGACAGAATTGAGTGCACCCCTATACTGGGGAATTGTTCCGGAATCTTTAAAACCCCTGGTAGCGAGGAATCTGGCCGAAAAAGTGGATAAGGATGGCAGTATGGATGTAGGGTTGTTGGGCAGCAAAACCATTCTGAATGCTTTAAGTATGAATGGGTATGCAGATCTGGCTTATCAGCTTGCTTCTAAAGATACTTATCCGTCCTGGGGATGGTGGATAAAAAATGGAGCTACGACCCTTTACGAGAATTGGCGTATTGATGGGAACAAAGATATTTCATTGAATCACATTATGTTCGGAGAAATCAGTGCCTGGTATTATAAGGCCTTGGGAGGTATCTTTCCTGATCCGGCTATGCCGGGATTCAAGCATATTATATTAAAGCCTAATTTCGTGACTGGCCTGGATACTTTTGAAGCGAGCCATGTTTCACCTTATGGAGAAATCGTTTCATCATGGAAAAAGAGCAAAGGAAAGATTCTATATACGGTTACTGTTCCTTCAAACTGTTCTGCCACTCTGTTTGTGGGGGGAAACTATGCAGTAAAATGTAAAGAGGTCAAATTGGCTGATTTATCTAAAGAAAAGGAAGGTATTGTATTGGCAACCGGTACTTATCATTTTGAAATAAAAAACAAATAGGAGGTATTGCTTTTATAATTCATTGGTAAGAAGGCGTGTTTATACATTTATAAATGCGCCTTTTTTTGTCCGGTATTTCTTCATGTATATTCTTCGGGTTGGCAGGGGACTTGGAAATACTTCCCAAAGGGGGAGGGATTCACTATACGACTGAATGCCATTCAGTCGTATAGTGAATAGGGTTCAGTCGTATACTGAATGCGGTTCATCATATAAGTGTATGTTATGTATGCTCATTATCGCCAAAAATGTATGCTTTTTCAATATGTTCATTTTCGTCATATTAATGGCGGGATTGGATATGTATATATATCGCCAACCATTTAACTTTGCCGATAGAAACAACGTAATTAGTATGTTTTCAATAAGCATTGATTAAGCGTTAAGGTAAAGACGATTTTTGAGTCAAAGTGAGAGGGTGAAGACTGCATGTGCACGATTCACCCGCTCCTTTCGGAAAGTAGAAAAACATTTGTTTAACCTCTAATATATTTTTAAGTATGGAAAAACATTCTCCTTGATTTTCTTAGAGTATAAAGACTCTATGTCTTATTATACTCTATTCTGATTAGTTTCTTAATGAACTATTTCTAATATTAATAATACACAATTATGAGAAACAAACTCAATGTTCAAAAGAAAATGGTTTTTAGACATTACTGGCTGAAAGATATCATGCCACTTTCTAAAAAATCTATTTTAATGGCGGCACTTTTGTCGCTTGGCTTAGTTGCAACTACTGATGCGTATGCTGTTAAAGGAAATCAGACATATGCAAGTGGAACGATGGCAGATGTTCAAAGTGCCATGCAAACTGCTAAAAAACTAACAGGAAAGGTTGTTGACGCAAAAGGTGAATCTATTATTGGTGCAACAATCAAAGTGAAAGGAACTGGCCAGGGGGCTATTTCTGATATTGATGGAAACTTTAGCTTACCTGTTGACACAGCTACCCCTACAATAGAAATATCTTTTGTTGGTTATCAAACAAAGACAGTGAAGGTTACGGCTGGAACTACTGTACTGATTACATTAGACGAGGATACCCAGTTGCTTGATGAAGTGGTTGTAGTGGGTTATGGTACTCAGAAACGTATGACAATGAGTTCGGCCGTTGCTACCGTACAAGGCGATAAGATTAAGGCTCCTGTAGCAAATGTTTCCAATCAGTTGGGAGGACAGATACCGGGTATCATTACCCGCCAGACTTCCGGTGAACCGGGAAAAGATGAGGCTACCGTGCTGCTGCGTGGTAATAAACCGTTGGTACTGGTCGATGGTATTGAACGCCCTTGGGAAAAAGTGAACCAGGCTGATATAGAATCAATCTCTGTACTGAAGGATGCTGCGGCAGTTGCTCCTTATGGTTTGAAGGGAGCTAATGGTGTAATCCTGATTAATACGAAGCGAGGAAAAGAAGGAAAAGTAACTTTGACTTATGATGGCTCAGTCGGCTTCCAGACTCCAATGAACATACCTGACTTCCTGAATGCCTACGACGCATTGACCTTATACAATGAAGCGTTGAGAATGGATGGACGTGACAAAGAAGTATATGGTGATGATTTGTTGCAGAAGTATAAAGATGGTACTGATGACCGTTACAAGAATACGGACTGGATGGATGAATACATGAAAACTACGACAACTACCCGGCATAATGTTTCTTTAAGTGGTGGTAATAAATTTATTAATGCATTTGCTTCTTTCGGTTATATGTATCAGGGTAGCATGATGGGTAAAGATACCGGGTATGACAGATTCAACTTACGTTCGAATGTGGATTTCCATCCGATTGACCTGACTAAGGTGAGCATCGATATCAACTTAGCTTACGATACGAAAAAGAGCCATTATTATGATGGTAAAAAGATGATGGAAGACTTATACCGTTTGTGTGCTCCGACAGTTCCCAATATGGTAGGGGGGAAGCCTGCTATGCAAGGTGGTGGTTCCAGTATGTATATGGGAGTGCACGATGGAGCAGATAAAAAGTATAATAATAACTTCCAGAATATTACGGTTTCTTTGGACCAGAAGCTTCCATTCCTGAAAGGATTATCAGCAAAAGCTTTGTTCAGCTACGACCGTCAGATCTATGATGCAAAGGAATGGCAGTATCCCTTTACCGCTTATGCTTATAATGATGCGGGTGAGATAGAGGAACAACAAGGTGGTGAAGCTAAACCTTCGCTCGCTGTCAAGAATAAGCAATGGACGTATTATACTATCCAGGCTCATTTGAATTATGACCGTAAATTCGGAAAACATGAAGTAGGTGTGTTGGGAGTGTACGAAAGAAGATGGGGAAATACGATTGAAACCAATGCCGGCAGAAAGAATTATGATTTTATGATTCCGGAATTGAATATGGGTAGCCCTGTTGCCGAATTTATCAGTAACTCCGGTACTTCCAGCCAGTTTGCACAACAAGGTTATGTAATGCGTCTGAATTATAATTATGCTCAGAAATACATGCTTGAATTAGCCGGACGTTATGACCAGACTTATCAGTATGCTCCGGATCGTAGAAGCGCATTTTTCCCTTCTGTATCTTTAGGATGGAGACTCTCTGAAGAATCATTTATAAAAGATCATTTCTCATTTATCAATAATTTGAAGTTGAGAGCTTCTTATGGTAAATCAGGTAATCCGGTAGGTGATGCATTTGCTTATCTTTCACAATATAACATTGGAAATGGTGCTGTATTTGGTAAGAACCCTACCCAGTTGCAAAGCTTGACGGAAGGTGCTGAACCTAATGTATTTCTGACTTGGGAAACCGTTTGGAAGGCAAATGTCGGATTGGACATTAATCTTTGGAATGACTTGTTAGTGGCAGAATTTGATGTTTATCGTGATAAGCGTTCTGACAAGATATTAAATCCGAATGCCGAAGTTTCTGCCGAATATGGTATCGGATTGGCTAAAGAAAATGCCGGTAAAGACGAAAGATATGGTTTTGATGCGGCATTGGGTAGCCACTATACTTTCCAGTGTGGATTGAAGATGTCTCATTCTGTTTCCTTTGGTTTCACTCGCGATAAACAGATTGAAATTCGTGAAGCTCCCGGAACTAAGAATAATCCAAGAAAACGTCAGACGGGTCAACCGAGTGGGCGTACATGGGGGTACAAAGCTGCCGGATTGTTTAAAGACCAGGCGGATATTGATAATTGGGCTTATCAGAAAGGTGTAATGCCTGGTGATATTAAATATGTAGATATCAATGGTGATGGTAAGATTGACAGTGAAGACCAGGTGATTATTGGTTTCAACCAGACTCCTGAGGTGATGTGGGGTTATAATCTTCGTTTGGAATATAAGAACTTTGATTTCAGTATGTTCATTCAGGGTGCAGGCGGTTCTGATTATTATTTAGGTAGCAATGGAGACCGTAATGTACGCTATCCGTTTAAAGATGCTATTCATCCGCGTCGTGAACACTTGGATTCATGGACAGAGTCTAATCCGAATCCGAATGCAAAATATCCACGTTTGTCTGCTTCAATTCGTAACCAGAACTATGAGACTTCTTCTTACTGGATGGTAAACACAACTTATGTGAAGTTGAAATCATTGCAGATCGGCTATACCTTTAAGCCCGAGCTGTTGAAGAAAGCCAAGATGCAGAGTTTACGTTTATATGCTGATTTTTATAACTTGTGGACTATTTATAGCCAGATGCCTGATGACTTTGATGTTGAAAACCAGGCTTTCAATTCATACCCACAACAGATTGTGAGTTCATTTGGTGTAAGTGTAACCTTTTAATGCATTGTAATTATGAAAAAAGTAATATATAGTATCCTTTGTTCCATACTTTTGCTGAATGCCTCGTGCACAGATTTTATGGACGATATAAAACCTATGAGTTCTGTTACCGATGAAGGTATTTGGTTGACAGAGTCGAGTGCCATGCTGTTTATGAGTAAGGTTTACAGAGATTTGGATGGACCTTATTATAGTGTAAATGGTTTGAATGACCATGCTGTCGATATTCTGTTTACGGATGATTGTATTCAGATTGGTGAAAAGGCATCTAATCAATGGAATTTATTTGATTTCAATGCTTCGTCTGCCCCTATTGACAGATGGAGTAATCGATATGCTTCAATTCGTAGAGCAAACATTGCTTTAAAGAACTTGCCGGACTCTCCGCTGCCTGCCAATGTAAAAGAGCGTTTGATTGGTGATTCCTATTTCTTGCGTGCAATGTTTTATTTAGAGCTATTCCGTTATTATGGCGCCGCTATACTGATAGACAAACCGCTCGATCGCAATACAGATGATATCTTCCTTAGTCGTGCTACCCCGGAGGCTACCTTGCAATTTATTATCTCTGATTTTCAGAATGCTGCAGACCGTTTACCGGTAACTGTGCCTGATGATGAATTAGGCCGTGCAACTAAAGGAGCGGCATTGGGAATGATGGCAGCTACTTATCTGCATGCAGCCGGAGTTATAGATTCTAAATACTATGCGGATGCTGCCAAGACTGCCCGTATTTTGGTTAGTGGTGATTTGAAGAATACGTATTCTTTGTATCAGAATGGATTTGCAGAGATGTTCTATGAGGATAATGAGCATAATAGTGAAGTTATCTTTGATATTCAGTTTGCATATCCGTATAGATGGTCGAGTGCTCAGACTGTTTTGGCTCCGCCTGAACCAGGCACACCGGCTGAATATGGCTGGAGTAAAGACCACCCGACTGCAAGTCTGGCCGATGAGTTTGAAATGACTACCGGTGAGCCTTTTGACTGGAATAACCCCGATCATGCAGCTGCACCTTATGAGAACCGTGATAAACGTTTTTATGCTACTCTCCATTATAATGGAAAACCCTGGAAAAATAAAATCTTGTATACAGCTCAAAATACTCCGGGTAACTTGAATTTGAAAGAGAATCCAAATGGCATGTATAGTGCAGGTAAACCTTCGTGTACAAAGACCGGATATTACATTGGGAAATACATGAATCAGGATGTGCTTTGCGGATATGATAATCGTGGACGCGGTGTAGGTGGTGGTCATAACTTTATTGTGCTGCGCTATGCAGAAATGTTGTTGACTTTAGCCGAAGCAGAGAATGAAGTTAATGGACCTACTGCTGAAGTATACAGTGCTATAAATGAAATTCGTACCCGTGCAGGTCAGCCTAACCTTCCTACCGGACTGAGTAAGGATGAGATGAGGAAACGTATTCGCCACGAACGTCGTGTAGAACTGGCCCTTGAAGGTAAGAGATGGTTTGATATTCAGCGTTGGAAGATAGGAGAGGAAGTCTTGAATAAGGATGCAGAGGGTTGCCTTGTAACTTATATAAAACGACCTGATGGAGAAATCGTCCCCACTTATGAGACTGTATTTGTTTGTAAAAAGACATTTATGGCTCCTCGTGACTATTTGTTGCCTATTCCACAATCTGCACGTGATAAGAATCCTAACTTGGATCAGAATCCTTTGTGGTAAGATGATGATTGTATAATTTAAAAGTAACTACAATATGAAAAAGATACTATTTCTTACGTTCGTCGCTTTGGCATTGACTTTTATGTCATGTGGAGATGATGACTATACAGTAGATGAAGCTTATGAAAAAGCAGAAATTACCAATGTAACAGTATATAACAGAGCAGAAGGTGTCATGAGTGATAAGACCCAGATTGATTCTGAGGCTGGAACGGTTACAGTGACCCTAAAGAAAGGTGCTGATATTACTGACCTGAAAATGGTGGCAACTATTTCTACCGGAGCAACTCTGACACCGGGTATGGCTATTGGTTTCCAAGACTATTCCACCCCGCGTACTTATACGGTAACATCACCGGGTAAGACGGTAGTGAAACAATGGACAGTGACCGTAATACCTGCAGCTAATTAATTAATAACTGTAATGAGGCTGTGCCAATTGTTTTGTTGCAGCCTCATTCATTTAAAGATTTTATAGAATGAATAATACGATAACATGGGGACTACTTTGTTTCTGTTTGCTGTTTACAGCTTGTACCAATAAGGAACAGAATGGTTCGGAGCCTATAACAGATAAGTATGCAATCCATACGGATGGAAAGACATTGACCACCGTTGGTCTTCAAAAAGCAATTGACGATTGTGCCGGACAGGGAGGGGGAACTGTATCTCTGCCTGCAGGGAAATATCTGACCGGGACACTTGTATTGAAGAAGAATGTTACTTTAAATTTGGAGAAAGGTGCCACGATTCTGGGTAGTAAGAATATTGCTGATTATCCGGATAAAGGAAGACGTAAGGCTTTGGTCTTCGCAGAAAGAGCAGATAATATTTCAATTACGGGCGAAGGTGAAATTAATGGGAATGGCGCGGCCTTTAATCAAGGAAATGATGCTCCTAACCGTCCTACTTTGGTACTTTTGCTTGATTGCAACAAAGTGAATGTAAATGGTGTGAAACTGTCAAATTCTGGATTCTGGACCTTCCGTTTTGTGCGATGTGATGGAGTTGATATTAATAAAGTATATGTAGAAGGTCATGCAAACTGGAACAATGATGGCTTTGATATTGAAAGCCGGAATGTGACTATCACAGACTGTGTGATTGATACTGATGACGATGCCATTTGTTTTAAAAGTGAAGATCCTGATTATGTTGTCGAGAATATAACAGTGAAGAACTGTGATTTGTCTTCCAATTGTAATTTTATTAAATTTGGTACTGCCAGTGCCGGAGGTTTCCGCAATATCCGAGTTTCAGATTGTATTCTTCATAAATGTAGTAAGTCTTTGCTTCGTTTCTGGGAGAAACGTGTCCCCGGGGTTACTGATCCTATTACCGGTATTGCAGGTATGGCTCTTGAAGTCGTTGACGGTGGATTTATGGAAGATGTCATCATATCCGATCTGACGATGGAGGATGTACAAACCCCTATATTTATTCGTTTGGGCAAACGTAAAGTTTCGGAGAATTCTTATTTGAAGAATGTTTTGATAAAGAATATCACTGCAAGCTCTGTCAGCTATGTAGCGAGCTCCATTACCGGTGTTCCCGGCCTGCGTGTCGATAATGTTGAGATCCGCGATGTGGACTTTAAACTGAAAGGTGGTGGAAAAGTATCGGATGCGATGGTGGAAGTTCCTGAGGTTGAGAATGCCTATCCTGAGAATCGGATGTTTGGTGTAATGCTGCCTGCTTATGGAGTTTATATACGGCATGCTGATAATATCCGTTTTGTAAATATGACACTCTCGACTATTGGAAATAAGGAAGAACGGCATGCAATCGTTGCGGAAGATGTCAACGGACTTGAAATCACTAATTCTACCTTGCAATCTCCTGCAAGTGAACTTCCTATAGTTCATTTAAAAGATTGTAAGAATGTGACAGTACCGGAAAATTTGCAATAAATTCTGTATACACCTTTTGTGGGCATTGTCTACATTTGCTTACTGAAAAATAAAGTAATAATATGATGAATAAACTATTGATTTTTTTGCTTTTGTTCCTGTCTGTTTCATACTCTGTACAGGGCAGTGATACAAACTATGCAAGGACAACCGATAGAATCTGGTTGGATTCGAAAGAGGTACATCAGGGAGAATATACCTGGAAAATGATGAAAGTAGGTGATGTGAAAGCATCTGCCGAGGAAGTCTCGTCATTGGGATATGATACAAGCGAATGGTTACCTGCCATTGTCCCGGGAACTGTACTTAATTCCCTTGTATACAATGAAAAGTATCCAGAACCTTATTATGGATTGAATAATAAGATTGAATCCAATAAAATACCGGATATTTCAAAGGTAGGTCGTGAGTTCTATACTTATTGGTTTCGTACCGAATTTGAGGTTCCAACTTCTTTTAAAGGAAAAAATATCTGGTTGCAACCTGACGGTATCAACTATCGTGCCGAAGTATGGGTCAATGGAAATTTGTTGAGCACAATCAATGGAATGTTTGTCAATGACTACATTAACATTACAGATTTTGTAAAAGTGGGCAATAAGAATGTTCTTGCTGTCAGAGTTTATCCGGTGGATGTACCGGGGACTACGATGCCGAAGCCTTGGGGGGCTGTAGGCGAATTTCATAATGGAGGCAATGGGAACATTGGTCTGAACACCACAATGCTTATGAGTGTGGGTTGGGATTTTACCTTTATGGATGGTATCAGAGATCGTAATACAGGTATCTGGAAGAGCATTTCCATGTATGCTACAGGGACATTGGCATTGCGTCATCCGTTTGTAAAGTCAGAACTTCATAAACCGGGCTATGATATAGCCCGTGAAACTATATCTGTGGAAGTGGTTAATCCGCTTAATTCGACAGATACAATCAGTGGAGTGATCAGAGGAGAGATTACGGGAGAAAATATTGTTGTAGAAAAGCCTTTCCGTATTTTGCGTGGTGAGGAAAAGCTTGTGACTTTTACTCCGGAAGAGTTTCCTCAACTCACTATCCGTAATCCACGTTTGTGGTGGCCGGTCAATAAAGGTCCCCAAAACTTATATGAACTGAAACTGACGGTGAACGTAAAAGGGCAAGTTTGTGATTCCGTTAAAACCAGGTTCGGTATTCGTGAGATCACTTCTGATACAAATACTCCTGATAAATCGCGCGTGTTCTACGTAAATGGCAAGCGAATTTTTATTCGTGGTACAAACTGGATTCCTGAAGGAATGTTACGTACTTCGGATGAACGTACCTATGCTGAGTTGAGATACACTCGCCAGGCAGGTATTAATCTGATTCGCTTCTGGGGTGGTGGCATTGCTGAATCCGACTATTTTTATCAGCTTTGTGACGAACTGGGACTATTAATCTGGCAGGAGTTCTGGATGACGGGGGATACACGCCATCCGCAGGATAAGAGCGTATATCTGAATAATGTGGAATCTACAGTGAAACGTATTCGCAACCATCCGGCTCTGGCCTATTATGTAGCTTCGAATGAGAGTTCCGAAGTTAGTGGTACTCCCGAATTATTGAACAAACTTGATGGAACGCGTGGTTATCAGATGCAATCGGAATGTGCCGGAGTGCATGATGGAAGTCCGTATAAACAAGTAAACCCGATGCAACATTATGAAAACACAGCTTCGCCAAGGGGGAGTCGTGTCGATGGATTCAATCCGGAATATGGTGCTCCGACACTCCCTACGGTTGAAATTCTTCGGGAGATGATGGATGAAAAAGACTTGTGGCCTATTAACAAAGAAGTCTGGGATTATCTGGATGGGAATGGATTCCATTTGATGTCTACCATGTACACCGATCTGGTTAATAATTATGGGAAGTCTTCTTCCATTGATGAGTTTGCACAGAAGGGACAGTTTGTAGGAGCAATGAACTCAAAAAGTATCTGGGAAGTATGGAATTACAATAAATTGGATTATGGTGACCGTTTCTGTTCCGGTTTGCTTTTCTGGTATCATAACTGTCCGGTTCGCCAGGTATGTGCCCGTATGTGGGATTGGTCGTTAGAACCAACAGCTTCGCTTTATCATACAGCCAATTCTTTGGAACCTTTGCATGCACAATTTGATTATTTAAAAAATACCGTATCAGTGGTGAATGATTTTTATCAGGCTTTTAAAGCCTACACGGTAACGGCCCAGGTATATGATATTAATAGTAAGTTGGTATTTGAAGAGTCTGCCAAAGTGGACCTTCCTTCAGATGGAGTAGCAAATGATGTTTTGACTATTCGTTTCCCTGAAAACATATCACAGGTACATTTTATTAAGTTAAGGTTGAAAGATGAAAAGAATAAAGAGGTTTCCTCCAATTTCTATTGGCGTTCGAATGACAAATATGAGGGTAAAGAAACATTGACGGGACCTACTTCTTCAGGTTTTGAGGCTTTATCCCAACTGAAACAAGCCAAACTGAAGACCTCTTATAGGATAAGAAAAACTGAAGACAAATACTTTGTGGATGTTACAATAAGAAATATGTCCAATTCTATTGCTTTCTTCAATCAGTTGCAATTCCTCAATCCGGATTTAAAACCTATCCGTCCTTCTTTCTATACGGATAATTTCTTTTCTTTGATGCCGGGTGAAAGTAAAACTGTAATTATTGAAACAGATATAAGAAAGATAGTAGAGAACCCGGTATTAGTGGTAAAAGGATGGAATGTGGATCGTAAACAGATGGACTTAAAGAAGTAAGCCTAATCTCATAACAATAAACAAATGAATATGAAAGTGAAGATGAAATTCTATATAGTCTTGCTGAATCTGTTATTGCTGTTTACGGCAGTCGATGCCCAGCCTGTCCTTCAGTATCTACATGAAGGATGGAGCTTCCGTCAGGCGCGGGGCACTAACTGGTATGGGGCTACAGTGCCGGGAACGGTTCACACAGACCTGATGGACAACAAACTGATAGATGATCCATTTTACAGACTCAATGAGCGTGGTGTACAGTGGGTGGATAAAGAAGATTGGATTTATCGGACTACTTTTGATGTGGCTCCTGAACTATTGGCTAAAAGAAATATAGTATTGCATTTTGAGGGGCTGGACACCTATGCCGATGTAACGCTGAATGGAAAGAAAGTTCTTGCTGCAGATAATATGTTTCGTGAATGGCAAGCAGATGTCCGTTCTCTCTTGAAAGAGCATGGTAATGAGTTGCAGGTTTACCTGCATTCTCCTATCAAAGTAGCTATGCCGAAGTGGGAAGCGGTTCCCTTTCAATATCGCAGTTCGAATGATCAGTCGGAAAATGGAGGTTTGCTGAATCGTAAGGTCGGAGTATTTGTTCGTAAGGCCGGCTATCATTTTGGTTGGGATTGGGGGCCTCGTCTGGTAACTTCGGGTATTTGGCGTCCTGTAGCCCTGGAGGCATGGGATGAGGTTCGTATAGATGATGTCTTTTATAACCAGAAGTCTGTGACAGCCAATCAGGCTGTAATAGACGTAACAGTAGAAGTGCTGTCTGATAAAGAAACAGAAGCAAGTGTTTCTGTGATCAATCGTACGGATAGCCGTACCGAGTGCCGAAAATTAATTCGCTTAAATAAAGGTATGAATAAAATCCCGGTATCTTTTACCATGAAGAAACCCCGGTTATGGTGGACTAATGGCTTAGGCGAACCTTTCTTGTACGACTTTGCTACAACTCTGGAACTGGATGGAAAACAAATAGATATAACAGAAGACAAACTGGGCATTCGTTCATTGAAAGTGGTAACGGCTCCTGACGAACATGGTGAAAGTTTCTATTTTGAACTGAATGGGAAACCCTTGTTTGCCAAAGGAGCGAATTATATTCCTTGCGATAACTTTCTGACACGTGTTACCGACTCTATTTATGAGAAAACAGTTCAGGATGCAGTCAGTGCAAATATGAACATGCTCCGGATTTGGGGTGGTGGGGTTTATGAGAAAGATATTTTTTATGATTTATGTGATAAATACGGTATTTTAGTTTGGCAGGATTTTATGTTTGCATGTAGTGTATTCCCTGCTGAGGGTGAGTTGCTGGAAAATATTCGTAAAGAAGCTATAGATAATGTACGGCGATTGCGCAATCACAGTTGTATAGCTCTTTGGTGTGGTAATAATGAGTGCCTGGATGCCTGGTTTAACTGGAATTGGAAGAATACCTACGATAAACAGAATCCGGCTTATTCGGATATTATATGGAAGCAATTTAAGGACCAGTATTTTGTAACGTTACCGGCTGTTGTGGAGGAATATCATCCGGGGGCTTGCTATCGTAAATCGTCTCCTTACTCTGATGATAAGGGTACGCGCAATCATACGGTAGGTGACATGCATTACTGGGAAGTTTGGCAGGGATTAAAACCTCTTTCAGAATTTAAGCATGAACGGAGCCGCTTTTTTAGTGAGTATGGCTTTCAGTCATTCCCGGAATTTGAATCAATTAAACGTTATGCACCTCTGCAGGAAGACTGGAATTTGACTTCGGAAGTGATGATGGCTCATCAGAGAGGTGGAGCAACTGCTAATAAACGTATTAACGATTTCTTGTTGTCGGAATACCGGCAACCCAAAGATTTCCGTTCATTTACCTATATGAGCCAGTTGTTGCAGGCTGATGCTATGAAAATAGCTATGGAAGCACACCGGCGTGATATGCCTTATTGTATGGGATCATTGGTGTGGCAACATAATGATTGCTGGCCGGTAGCGTCCTGGTCCAGTCGTGATTATTATGGTCGTTGGAAAGCCCAGCATTATTTTACGGTAAAGTCTTTTGCTGATTTACTGGTATCACCGATAGAAGATGGCAACGTTCTTCAGGTATATATCGTGTCCGACAGGCTGAAACCTACTTCAGGTGAGTTAAAGGTTTGTGCTCTCCGGTTGGATGGTGGTGGTATTGTGAAGGAATTCACCAGGAGGGTCACCGTTCCGGCTAATACAAGTACGGTGGTTTGGAGAGAAACTGTGGATAAATTGTTGGATGGGGCGAATAAAGAAGATGTTGTAATCCATGTCTCTTATAAAGATAAAACCGGAAAAGAGTATACTAATAATTATTTTTTGGCTAAACAGAAGGATATGCATTATGTAACGGCACGGATTAATAAGGACTTCGTAGCGGTTGAAGGTGGTTATGATGTTACTTTATCTTGTGATGTTTTTGCAAGAGGAGTTTTCCTGTCGCTTAAAGGAGATATCGATAATTTTATATCTGATAATTATATGGATATCTTGCCGGGTAAGCCTGTGACGGTAAGAGTGACCACTGATTTACCTGGGTTACAGTTTGCGGAAAGACTGCAAGTCACTTCTTTTTTAGATGCAGTGGAGCTGTAAAATATTGAAGTCTCGCAAGATCTGTAAGAAGTTTGTATAATCTTCTCACTGCACTAACGAAACTTAAGTAAAATATAAAATATGACCATGAAGAAGATAATATTACTGTTTGTTGTAGCTTTTGTTTGTGTCTTTTCTACTGGCGACCTGTTTGCCAAAGGAAAGGTAAAGGTTGATAAGGCTTTGGAACATGCTGCCCGCCAGTATCTTTATATGAGAGATGAACTGAAAGGAACTAACCAGTTCCCTAAAACGTATGACAAGCATATGCAGCGCTTGAAAACCAGCAATTCAGAATGGTGGTGTAGTGGCTTTTATCCCGGAACTTTATTTTATTTGTATGAAGAAACAGGGAATGAAGAACTCTATGCCGAGGGAGTGCGTATGTTGAAGTTATTGGAGCCGGAACAGTATAATGTGAATACACATGATGTTGGTTTCATGATGTATTGTAGCTATGGCAATGCAAATCGCATTGCCCCAAAATCCGGATATAAAGATATTATGGTGAATAGCGCCCGTTCTCTGATTACCCGTTTCAGTCCGGTAGTGGGCTGTATCAAGTCCCACAATCGTGGATCGGATGATTATGTCGTTATCATCGATAATATGATGAATCTGGAATTACTGTTTTGGGCGGCTCAGGCCACAGGAGACAGTACGTTTTATGACATTGCGGTGAAACATGCCGATACTACTTTAAAGAATCATTTCCGTGCCGATAATAGTCTTTACCATGGTTTGAATTATAATCCGAAGACTGGTACAATCAAGCATTATCAAGGTGGGCAAGGTTTTTCCGAGAAATCGGCTTGGGCACGTGGGCAGGCTTGGGGACTTTATGGTTATACGATGATGTATCGATTTACTAAGAAACCGGAGTATCTTGAACAAGCTATAAAAATTGCAGAATTTGTCTTGAACCATTCTAATATGCCTAAGGACTTGATTCCTTATTGGGATTATAATGCTCCTGATATACCGGATGCTTTACGTGATGCTTCTGCAGCTGCCATTAATTGTTCCGGTTTATTGGAACTATCCCAATATGTATCCGGAGACAAGGCTAAAAAATATTATAAAGCAGCTGAGAAAATGCTACAGACATTATCTTCACCGGTATATACGGCAGAGGTGGGAACCAACGGAGGATTTATTCTTAAACATTCAGTAGGAAATATACCGTCCGGTACGGAGGTTGATGTACCTTTGACGTATGCCGATTATTATTATGTAGAGGCTCTATGCCGTTACAAATCTTTGGTGGATAAGCCTTAAAATAACAATATGGTTATGAAACGATTACAACTATTTTTCTTCTTTCTTACTCTATTTTGTTCTTTGACTGGGGCTAAAGACATACGGATGGAGATGCAAAAGGAACTGGATGAAATGACAGACAGGCTGGTCTCTTCCCATCTGGAAACAAAAGTGGATGAACAGGTAGTCTCTGGTTATATGAATGCGATACGTCCGGATGGGAGTTTCCCTGATTTGGACTATATCACAGTACATGAAGGTGCCTTCTTTCCAGCCGGTACGCATCTGAAGCGATTGAAATCGATGGCTATTGCTTATCGAAAACCTGGGGGTGAGTTTTATAGTTCAAAAAAACTATTAAATCGAATTGTTGCGGGTATTGATTATTGGTATAAAGTGCGTCCTGAGTCGAAGAATTGGTGGTTTGGTGATATTGGTGCTCCGCAAGATTATATGGTTCCGTTGCTTCTGCTGAAGGGTAAGATCAGTAAAAAACAGCTTTTACATTACTCTTCCTATTTACGGGATCTTACAGGAAATAAAGGGCATAAAGGTAAAAATCGCACTTGGGTATCCAGCGTGACGATCCATAAAGGATGCATTGAGGATAATATCGATCTGGTACGGATAGGCTTTGAATCCATTGCTTCTACTATTGAAATAGTTCCCGGAGAAGGTGATGAAGGTATTAAAATTGATGGCAGTTTTCATCAGCATCGTCCGCAATTGTACTCCGGTGGGTATGGGCTATCATATGTAGACGATATTGCATATTATCTGCAACTGGTAAAGGGTACTGTTTTTGATGCTTATTTTACTCCGGAGAAAAAAGAGATATTTATTAATCTATTATTAGAGGGGCATCGTTTACTCGGTTATCGAGGGACTTTTGATTTTGGTTCAATTGGACGTAATATATCACGTCAGGAGGGGCTTAGTAACATTTCTTCTGCCACATTAGAGCGGATGGAGGAGAATGATTTACAGCACGCGGCAGACTATTCTGCATGGAAAGAACATCTGTCCGGTACTCCATTCCCCACTCCCGGTAATAAGCATTTCTGGAAATCGGATATTATGGTTCAGCATGGAGCCAATTATTATCTTTCGGCTAAAGTCATTTCTACCCGAACCAATGGTACAGAGATGCTTAATAATGAGAATCTCAAAGGGTATAATCTACCTCTTGGTACTACAAATATCCTGACTTCAGGAAAAGAATATGAAGGTATATTTCCTATCTGGAATTGGAATAAAATACCAGGTACTACAGCTGTGCAACATCCGGATTCAGCCAGACTTCAAGGGTATTTATTCGGGTTGAATGAGTTTGGCGGTGGAGTCAGTAATGGTAAAAATGGGGTGATCGCTTATGAGCATTGCTATAGGGGAGTAAAAGCTAATAAGGCTTATTTCTTTATGGATGATGTACTTTTGTGTTTAGGAGCCGGCATAACGTCTGATGCTCCTGAAGAAGTGGTTACAACTGTAAATCAGTGCTTTTTTACTGATAAAATGATCGCTGGCGGGGAGGGAAATAGTACCATCTATAAAGAAAACGCATCTATAAAAAATCCCATTTGGGTGCATCATGATAAAGTTGGTTATTTGTTTCCCTTAGGTGGAGAGGTTACTGTCAATAGTCAGAAACAAAGTGGTTCCTGGAAAGATATTAATATCAGTGAGAGCGGCGAGGAAGTTTCTGATGCTGTCTTTAATCTTTGGATTGATCATGGAAAGAAGGTCAAGGATGGGGAATATGCTTATATGGTAGTTCCTGATAAGTCCTTAGAAGATTTCCAGTCATTTGTAGCTACTCAGAATTATAAGATTATTGAAAATTCGGTTACGGTACAGGCCGTCAAACTGAATCATCAATATGCTGTTGTCTTTTATCGTCCGGGAATGGTTGAGTTGGATAGCGGGCTTATACTAACTGCGGATAAACAAGTGATTGTCTATCTTGAACAAAAGGAAAATGGTTATGATATTTGGGCGGCTGATCCGCTTTATAAACAAAGAGAGGTTTGTCTTGCTCTGAATGGCAGAGAAGTGCAGATCGCTTTCCCAAAAGAAGGATTAACAGGAAGTACGACCTTTACAGATATTGCTGCTATCCAACCTTTCGACTTAAAATGTGAATATCTGGAAAATCCTTTAGGAATTGATATACCGAAGCCGCGGTTAAGTTGGAAAATGGGAACAACTACCAGTATGCTTGGCCTGAAGCAGACCGCTTATCAAATATTGGTATCAAGTTCCGAAGCTCTTCTGGATGCAAATCGTGCTGATCTTTGGGATAGTGGTCGTATAAATACTAATGAATCGGTGAATATAGTTTATGAAGGCGTTCCTTTAATTGCCGGACAAAAATGCTTCTGGAAAGTTCGTTTCTCCGATGAGCAAGGCAATTGGTCTTCCTGGAGTGCACCTGCCTCTTGGCGTATGGGATTATTGGCAGATGACTGGGGAGCACAATGGATAGGCAGTGAAAAAATGGAAGCTCAGAGTGTAGGAGGCCGGAAGGTCAATAATGTGATGCCCGATCCTTGGTTCCGCAAAGCATTCAACTTGGAGACTATACCACAGGATGCTGTTATTTATGTAGCATCTGTCGGTTATCACGAACTGTATGTGAATGGAAAAAAGGTAGGGGATGCGGTTCTTTCTCCCTCGGTTACGGATCATAAATCGCGTGCCCGTTATATGACTTATGATATAACGAATTATCTGAAATCAGGTAACAATGTGATAGCTCTGTGGTTAGGAACCTCCTGGTCTATATTCCCAGCTTATCAACGGGAAGATAAGCCGGCTATTCCTACGGCTTTAGTCCAGGCTGAGATTATATTGCCTTCAGGAAAAGAATTGCGAATAACTTCAGATGAAAGCTGGAAGACTCATGCCAGCCCCAACACTTTATTGGGATATTGGGAAGCCCATCATTTTGAAGGCGAATGTTATGATGCGGCTTTAGAGAAAGATAATTGGAATGCCATTGATTTTGACGACTCCGATTGGGAACAGGTAAAAGTGTATCACCCTGCACTCAAAGTTTCCTCAGACCGTACGGAACCTAATCGTCTGATTCAAGAGATAACTCCTCTCTCTATTCAGGAAATTACTCCTGGTGTTTATAGAGTTGATATGGGCGTCAATTATGCCGGTTGGTTTGAAATGCAGCTTAAAGGCCAGCCTGGCGATTCAATTGTATTCCAATTCTCCGAGAGGGAAAAGGATGTTTGCAGTTATGGCATACACAGTATTTATAAAGTGGGCCCTAAACGGAAAGGAACTTTCTGCAATCGTTTTAATTATATGACGGGCCGTTGGGTACAAATCAGTGGTTTGCGCTATAAGCCAACAATAGACCAGATACGTGGTTGGATGATTCGTCCCGATTATCGCAGAAGCGGTGGATTTGAATGTGATATTCCCTTACTGAATAATATCTATCGTACCACTTTATGGACTTTGGAAAACCTTAGTTTAGGCAATTATGTGGTAGATTGTCCTCATCGTGAACGCTGTGGCTATGGTGGAGATGCTTTGGCTACCACGCGTACGGCTTTGGGGAATTATCAATTGGGAGCTTTCTATAATAAATGGATGGAAGATTGGCGGGATGTTCAAGAGGCAGATGGTAATGTTCCTTATACAGCTCCTACTCGTATTGGTGGTGGAGGTCCGTCGTGGAGCGGATTCTGTATCACATTGCCATGGGAGTTTTATCGACAATATGGAGATATACGCATCCTTTCGGAAAGTTTTCCGACAATCCAGCGTTGGCTTGATTTTTTAGAAACGAAGTCCCAGCATAATATGTTGGTACGTTGGGGAGGTAAGTGGAGTTTCTTGGGAGACTGGCTTTGGCCGGATGCATGGTCGGAACGATCAGCCATGGAAAAACAAGGAAAAGCACTTGGAGATACACGTGAGACGCTATTTTTCAATAATTGCCATTGGATTTATAGTTTGGAGACAGCAGCAAGGATAGCCGATATTTTAGGTCATAAAACAGTGGCGGCTACTTATAGGAAGCGAGCCTCAAAAATCCGTAAAGCAGTACATACGACTTTCTTTGATTCCCGGAATAATAGTTATGTGAATGGTTATCCTTCGTATCTGGCCATTGCATTAATGGTTGATCTGCCTCCTGAGAATCTGAGGACCAAAGTCTGGAAACGTCTTGAACAGGAGATTCTTGTAAATCGTAAAGGGCATTTCTGGGGAGGGATAACTGCCGGTTCATTCCTGCTGCATACTTTACTGGATAATCATCGTGATGATTTGATTTTTGAGATGGCTATGAAAGAAGATTTTCCAGGTTGGGGGAATATGTTGGAAAAAGGTAATGGTACACTCTTTGAAGACTGGGAATGTCGTGGCTCGGCTTTGCATAGTTCTTATTTATACATAGGAAGCTGGTTTATTGAGGCTCTGGGAGGTATTCGACGTACGGAATCCGGATATAAACAATTTATCATTGAACCTTGGATTACGGAGAAAGGGCCTCGGCAGGTTCGTTCACATTATAATTCGATGTATGGGAATATAGTGTCCAACTGGGCGGTGAATTCTGGTGTCCTGAATCTTGAGGTTACTGTGCCTGCTAATACTACGGCTATTTTGAAGCTGTCCGATATAGATTTGGAAACCCTAAAAGAAGGAGATTCTATATGGAAAGAAGCGAAAGGAGTTAGCTTGTATGCGCAGAAGGGAAGGGCTATCTCGCTTGCGTTGCAGTCCGGAACTTATCGTTTTTCAGTTACCATGAACTCAAGCATTCAATAAAAAGTTAGATCAAGTTACTCTCACTACCCTCACTCTTAGTACGACTCGTTGATAGTTAAGATATTAAGTGTGGTGGTAGTAAAAAAACGGTGTGAGGGTAAGCGGGTTACTCTCACTTTCGCAGTCGCCCCATATCAGGACGATGCATTTGTTTATTTCATATTAGGGGTTATTCTGCTGAGAACCAGTGATATATTCCTTCTTCCTTAGGAGTAGTCGGGTGTTGACCTTGATTAACAAGCCTATTAACCTTGGTTGACGACTCGATTAACCTTGGTTGATAGGCTTATTAGCCAAGGTCAACACTCGGTAGTGCTTACTGTGGGGATGCAAAACCAACTGGGCAAAAAGAAATAATCAATGGCTTAGTGCTGATTCTCTGCATGAGTAGAATGTCAATACCTGCTCTTTTTTGCATATCAAATGATACATGATATGAAAACTCCTCTCGGTTCAATTATGGCTTGTACAAGTCTTCTTCATAGTGGCAAGACGGAGAGACATATACCATTAAGGACAAATGGCTTGTGATGATGTTGTGATGATAACTCATTATATAGCATTTCCTTATTTGGCTATTCCGTCGACAAAACCTCCCCTTTCGTAGATTTTATTTTCAGCTCTTCTTTCTCTCCCTTACATTTGCATCGTAATAAAAAAACTGACGTAAAATGAAAAGTACCGGAAGATTATGGTTATTAGCTGTATGTCTGTTGTTTGGACTGGTCTGCACGCAAGCGCAGGAACAGGAAAAGAAGCAATTGCCTCGTGAAGTTCCCTCACCGGAAAAGGCCGCCCGTAAAATGACGGACCGGATGAAAGAAGAATTGCAACTGACAGACAAGCAATATGACAAGCTGTACAAGCTGAATCTGAAGGAACAACAGGAACATTTTGCAACCATGACTGAAAGAGGAAGCGGCCAGCGTCCTTCAATGGGAGGACGTCCCGGAATGGGCGGCGGTCGCCCACCGATGGATGGTGGAATGGGCCCCGGTATGGGAGGCGGTCGTCCGCCAATGGGAGCTCCAGGCGAACGTCCTATAATGGAAAAGGACAATGTGGAGAAGATGCAGAAAGCTGCTGCCAAGAAGGAAAAGAAAATCAAGAAAATCCTGACGACGGAACAATATGCAAAGTGGCAGGAAATGTGCCAACCACAGGAACTACCCCAACCGCAGGATCATCCTCACAAACCAAATTTGTAGAGACTCTCTCTAAATAGCGTTTTTTCATGTATTATTGACTGTGCCGTTCCACCCCCGTGAGGGGAGGGGACGGTTTTCTTTTTATGGGAATCTTTATCAGATATATTTTTTCTATATCTTTGCATCACTGATAATCTAATATGGAAAACATAACAATGAAATTGTCAACGATCAAAGTGATAAGACTTTTGCTGTTTATTGTCTTATTGCTTAACTCCCCGCTTCATGCACAAGATCACTATGCGTTTACTCCCATCGATTGCAGTGATGGACTTTCGGGTAACAGAGTACGCAATATCATTCAGTTGCGGGATGGGCGTATTGCAATCAATGCTAATGAGATCGTCAGCATCTACGATGGAACTTCTTTTCAATATTTCCATTATAATAAAAGTAACATAATCCCGCTTAATGACTATGGCGGACACCACCGCATTTACGTGAATGAGGACTATATTTATATCAAAGACTGGTATAAACTAATGGCCATCAACATTAATGAAGAACGCTTTGAACAACATCTGGACGATCTGTTTAAGTCTTATGGTGTAAAGGGGGCGCTAGTGAACTTCTTTGTAGATGAGTCAGGTAATTATTGGATGCTGACGGATGATGACGTACTGTTGTACAGGGATTATGCCGGGGGAAAGACAGTTGAGTTTCTGAAGGATGTTTCAATGAACGGAGATGAGCGTGACAAACTTCTGGATATTGCGGTAGTAAATCAACAAGTCTTTTTGTTCTACAATTCAAGCCTCATGGTCTGTTATGATCTGGAAACATCCCGGGAATTGTATCGGGAGTATGCATTGGATGAAAAGCAGGATAAGGCTGCTACCCTGTTAGTTGTCCCCCGGGGAAAGTACTTGTACTATTTGATGAATGGACGAAAGACTGAAGCTTTACGGTTCGATATTGAACTGCATAAGTGGGAAGTAATATTAGAGACTGAATATAGGTTGAATGTGCTTTCTGTAGGTAAAGAACACGATATATGGATAACCTGTCAGGCTGGCCTGTGGGTATGTGATGAAAAACTACAAAACAAACAATTTATCCCTACGCTGGAATTTGTAGATGGTAAAGAGATAAAAACGGAAGTCAGCACAGTCTTTAATGATAACCAGGGAGGAACTTGGATCGGGACTTTGGACAGGGGAATATGCTATTACCATCCTAATCGTTTCAAATTTAAAAATGTAGGTAAAGTGTTCTTCCCTAATATCGATCAGAATGGGGAAGTTAGTGTGTCGTGTTTTGTAGAAGATACTTCTGGCGAAATCCTGATAGGTACTCGCCAGGGACTTTTACGGTATTCTCTATCTGAAAGTAAATTGTCTGTTGAGGCAGGATTGCCCCGCAATTTACGGTGTAACGGGTTAACTAAAGATAGCCGGCAGCGGATATGGCTTTCGTCGGTTGAGGCATTATTTTGTATTCAGAATGGAAAGAGCAGAAGTTATCCTGTACGTGATGTGGCGAAGGTATTTGAAGCACCGGATAAGAACCTGTACATCTGTTCATATATAGATGGCCTGTGTCTTTTGAATCCTGATACCGGAGAACTTAAGAAGATAGCAGAAAGTGAAGGACGACAAATCAACTCCGTTTCGCAGATCAGGAATTATAAAGAGGGTATGCTGATAGGAATCTGCAATTTAGGACTGTTTACCTATGATTATAAAAATCAGGTTCTGACGGCACCGGTGTTTAAAGATAAAAAGGCTTGGAGAGATTTTTATGATATCCATCATTATTCTGATTTGTACGTAGATAGCCGTAATCTGATTTGGCTTGCCACACAGGATGGTCTGATAGTCTGGAATCCGAAAAATGAAGAAATCAGGATGTTTTATATGGAGAACGGCTTGGTAAACAATAGTATACAGGCAATATCCGAAGATCGTCACCACGTGATGTGGATTACCACTTCTTATGGAATATCTTGTGTGAATGTAGTTCAGGAAGGAGGAAGAACAGAATACTCTTTCTCTAACTTTAACCATAGTGATGGAGTGATAGAACGGGAATTCCTGGAAAGATCCATATATGTAACGAAGGATGATGTGATTCTGATGGGAGGAATTGATGGTTTCAACGAATTCCGGATTAATAAACTGCCTCCGGTGAAACAGGATATGAAACCTCTTTTCGTGAGCTTTCATCTTTTCGGGAAAAAGGTGGAGATGGATAAGGCTTATGATGGCAATATACTATTGAGCGAGCCTGTAAGCGCAACTCAAAAGATTATCTTGAATTATGACCAGAACTTTGTATCGTTTGATTTCTCTGCACTGAATTATATCAATAAATCACAGACTCACTATCGCTACCGGCTGAAGGGGTTGGATAAGGAGTGGCATGAAATAGTTTCTCCCACAGGGACAGGAACTGCCTCTTATGCCAATCTTCCTTCGGGTACGTATGATCTGGAAGTATATGCGGCAAATAACAGTAAGCAGTGGGGCAGTAGCTGTGCAACTATACAAATCATTGTAAAGGATCCGTATTGGAAAACTCCTTTGGCTTATTTCATTTATTGCCTGTTGATTGCCCTTTCCATATATTGGGCCCTTTCCAGTTATTTGCGAATGAATAAGAGGAAGTTGCAAAAAGCTCAGGAAGAAGAACTGAATCAAATGAAATTCCGCTTCTTTACCAATATAAGCCATGAATTCCGCACACCGCTGACTCTGATCATAACCCCATTGGAATCTCTTATTAAGGAAGTCGGCGACATAGCTCTGAAAAAGAGATTACAATCCATTTACCGTAATTCCAAAGAACTGCTGAACCTCGTCAATCAATTGCTGGACTTCAGGCGTTTGGAGGTTCATGGAGAGAAGCTGTTTCTTGTTAAGGGGAATATAGCGGAGTTTGTATCTTCGATAAAGTCCTCTTTTGATTATCTGGCTCAGGAAAAAGAGATTTCTTTTGAGATAGATGATAAGATTGCAGAAGATTTATATATAAGTTTCGACCGTGAGAAGATACAAAAGGTACTGAATAATCTATTGTCTAATGCATTCAAGTTCACACCGGCAGGAGGTATGGTGACGATAGCTCTCGATACCTGTAAGGAACCGGACGGGGTACAGTATTTCCGTCTTTGCGTGAAAGATACCGGAGCAGGGATTCCACGAAAGAATCTTTCCCATATTTTTGAACGTTTCTATCAGGTGAAAGAGGAGGAAGATAAAATAGGTAGTGGAATTGGTCTTCATCTGGTGAAAGAGTATGTAGAGTTGCATTCCGGAAAGATAGAGGTGGAGAGTGAAGTAAATAAAGGTAGTTTGTTTACTGTATATCTACCTGTGCGTACTGATGTAGAAGTGGATGCGGAGTTACCGGAAGAGGAAGATACTTTCATCGGAGATGAATTGAACCCTGATGCAGAAAGTAACCAGGACCTGCAAATGGATAAAGAGTACACTATACTTCTGGTGGAAGATAACAAAGAATTCCGGCATTACATGTTTGAACTGCTTTCCAAGAAATACAATGTATTGGAAGCTGGTGATGGGGAAGAAGGAGAACGGATTGCCACTACAAAGTTCCCCGATTTGATAATCAGTGATATTATGATGCCGAAAGTGGATGGACTTGAGTTATGTAAACGCATCAAGTCCAATATACAGGTGTCACATATCCCTGTCATATTACTGACTGCCCGTTCTACGGACGAAAGTAAATTGTTCGGGTACGAATCCGGTGCGGATGAATATATATCCAAACCGTTTAATCTGGATATTCTGCTATTGAGAATACAGAAATTGATAAACGAAGAGAAAGCCCGTCAGAAATCTTTTTCACAGGGAATAAATATTAATCCGGGAGAGGTTACCATCACTTCTATTGATGAACAGTTTATAGAGAAGGTCTGCGCATTGATTCAAAAGAATATAGATAATCCCGAATATTCGGTAGAGAAGCTGAGTGCTGATGTTGGAATGGAGCGTACGGTACTATATCGTAAATTGAATGCAATTGCCGGCCAGACTCCTTCTGATTTTATCCGCTCCATCCGTTTGAAGCATGCTGCTCAATTATTGAATAAAGGATATCAGGTAGGTGAAGTGGCTGATATGGTTGGTTTCAATACTCCTAAATATTTCACAAAGTACTTCAAACAGGCGTTTGGGGTGACGCCTTCGCAATATAAGACTAATATGACTGGGGAGAGTTGATTCATAACTATACGGTTATGAATTAAATGGGTACGCGGACGACACGGATAAGGCGGACGAACGCGGATTTAAAAAGCTGCGCTATACTATTATAAATGATAAATTAAAGTCCGCGTTCGTCCGCCTTATCCGTGTCGTCCGCGTATCTATTTATTCATTTCTTTTCCGATTAGTGTAATTAGTCGTATCTTATTGAATGTCGGTTTTTGCCAGTAAATTGGCAAGATTCAGGTAACCCCCTTGCCTACTGTGCATTTTTCCTTTGAAAACAACGAAATGTACCCTAAAAAGCAACGAGCTGACCCCTACTTAGAGTCGTCTTCCCGGTACTTTTGCAATTGAAATAACCGAGTATTAACCCATAAATCAATTGCCATGGAAAATGCACCTTAAAAGTCGTATCATGTTTTTTACCTTTATTTCTAACTTTAATTAATTAACCGTTTTATGAATCATTTAATGCATGAAAAATCATAATCTGTTTTTAACACCAAACTACCGGTATCGTTTACCGGAATTGAATCTTAAGAAGCTAATACTTTCACTGATTGTCCTTCTGAGTTTTGTTCATGTGGCTGCACAGAATAATATAAATATCAGCGGAACTGTTGTGGATGATCAGGGGGAAGCTGTGATAGGAGCCAGTGTAGTTGCTCAGAAAAGTAAGAATGGTACAATAACCGATGTGGAAGGTAATTTTAAACTGTCGGTTCGTTCTAATGATGTACTGACTATCTCTTTTATAGGATATATCACCCAAACAGTTCCGGTGTCCGGTAAAAACAATATTGTTGTGACGCTGAAAGAAAATAGTATGTTGCTGGATGAAGTGGTAGTCACCGGTTTTGGACTTGCCCAAAAGAAGGCTTCTGTTACGGGTGCAATTTCTTCTGTGGGTGCACAAGAATTGGCGCATGCAAAGTCGGTAACGGCTACAGGTGCACTGGTAGGTAAGCTCCCCGGTGTAAATTTCCGTCAGGATAACGGACGTCCGGGGGCCGCTCCCAATATCCAGATCAGAAACATGGGAACGCCCTTAATCATTATTGACGGTGTGCAGAAAGATTCCGGTAACCTGAATAACCTGGATTTTAATGATATCGAATCTGTTTCTGTATTGAAAGATGCTTCGGCGGCTATTTATGGTATGCAGGCTGCTAATGGTGTAGTGGTAATAACTACCAAAAGAGGACAGAAAAACCAAAAGTTGAAGGTCAATGTGAATGGGTATTATGGATGGCAGTTACCTTCCAACTATCCGAAACCTGCTTCGGCGGAAGATTACCTGGCAGCTATTATACAGACCGAAACTATAAATGGAACTCCGAGAACCGTTACGAAAGAAGAATACCAGAAATGGGTGGATAAGGTTGACGAAGACCATACTTCTTTCGACTGGTATAAGTACATTTGGGTGAGTGCGCCGCAGTCTTATGTAAATGCAAATGTATCCGGTGGCACGGAGAAAGTCAGATATTACCTGAGCCTTGGACATATCGATCAGGAAGGAAATATCAGAGGTTTTAATGGTTTCAACAGAACCAATATGCAGTCTAATATCGACATTGATATAACAAACAGGTTCAAAGTCGGTGTAGCAATCAATGGACGCATAGAGACTACCGATAATCCGGGATTGCCGGGTGATGACTATAATCTGCCTATCTATGGAGCTTATAATAACCTGCCGACTAAAAAGCCTTATGCTAATAATAACCCTAAGTATCCGGCAATATCGGCACCTTGGGCACAAGACAGTTTCGGCTGGATGAATTACGAGCATGCAGGGAGATATAAGGATCAGTGGAAGGTCATTCAGATTAACGGTACTGCCGAATATGAAATTCTGAAAGGCCTGAAAGCAAGAGGATTATTCAGCTATTGGCTGGCAAACAGAAGACAGTCGAACCGGGAATACTCTTATAAATTCTATGAGTATGACAAGGAGGGTGATGTCTACAATGTAGTGGAGACGGGTACGGCACGTTATACGGAAAGAAGTATGGAGATGAAAGAAGAACTGACTTCCAATATTCAGTTGTCGTATGAAAATACGTTTGCACTTCATCATGTGAATGCCGTTGTGGGCTTTGAGGCAAAGAAAGGCACTTATCCAAGAATGTATGCATTGGGAAATCCTCCGGCAAACGGAATCCCTTATATCGATAAAACCGGTCTGTCTAATTTTACAGATGGCATTGGTAACCCGCAGACACGTATGGGATATATAGGTCGCTTGAACTATGACTACGCAAATAAGTACATCATAGAATTATCCGGTAGATATGATGGCTCTTACCGGTATAAACGGGGTAAACGTTGGGGATTCTTTCCGTCGGCTTCTATCGGTTACCGGGTTACGGAAGAGAAGTTCTGGCAAGATGTCGATTTCCTGAAAGACAATATCACCAATCTGAAAATCCGTGCTTCGTATGGTGTGTTAGGTGAAGAATTGGGTACGGCCTTAAGTCATATTGTAGGCTATAATTATAATAGTGGTGGTGCTGTGATCGATGGAGGACTGGTTACAGGCAGTACTGTTACAGGATTGGCTACCGATAATATTACATGGGGTAAATCCAAGATACTGAATATCGGTATTGACCTGGGGTTCCTGGATAATCGCCTGAATGCTTCTTTTGACTATTTCAACAGAGATCAGACCGGATTGCTGGCAAGCCGTTATGATGTGCAGATTCCGGAAGAAGTGGGATTCTCACTGCCTCAGGAAAACCTGAACTCTAATTATGCCAGGGGATTCGACGCCTCTGTGAATTGGAGAGACCGCATCGGAGATGTGAATTATACGGTAGGAGGTAACGTTACTTATTCACGCTGGTATGTGGGAGACCGGTACAAGCCCAGATTCTCCAGTGAATGGCAGAAGTTCCGTTATCAGGCAGGAAATATAAAGGGACGTTATACGGATGTGGAGTTCTCACTCGTCTCGGATGGACAATTCCAGAGTTGGGAGGAGATTGCAAACCATCCTGTTGACCAAGACCATCAGGGAAATATTACGTTGAAACCGGGTGATGCCAAATATAAGGATATGAATGGTGACGGTTTGATTAATGATGCCGACTGGCGTCCGATAGGCTATCGTAAAGGAGGAACACCGTGGGTGAACTTTGCATTTAATCTGGCTCTGGACTGGAAGGGAATTGATTTCCGTGCAGATTTTGTTGGAGCAACAGCCTATACATATGTTCAACAGGGATTTCTGAGATATTTCGATCCTAATAAGAATCTCTCTCAATACCTTTGGGATAACTCAACCAGGCTTGTGGATATCTGGGATGCTGATAGTGGTTTTAATATCGGCAAATACCCGTTGGCTCTACGTACCCGGAATAACAGTGACTGCACACATTGGCCCAGTGATTTCTGGTATACCAATATGACTTATCTGAAGATGAGAAATGTGGAGATAGGTTATACTCTACCTCAAAAGTGGACTTCGAAAGTCGGAATTTCCCGTTGCCGTTTCTATGTTTCAGGGCAAAACCTGTTCTCTCTGAAGAATATTGATATTGATATCGATCCTGAAATTACGGCGGAGAACGGTATGGCCTATCCGAATATGAAAGTAGTGAACTTTGGTTTTTCCGTTGATTTTTAATTACCTTTATACGCATCAAGATGACAAAAATAAAATTGATAATCATATCCGCCCTTTTCTTAATGGGGGCTGCTGGTTGTTCGGAATCCTTTTTGGATCAGGAACCTGAAAATGTGATACCTGAGAGCATGATTTATGAAGATAAGGAGCTTGTATTATCTGTACTTTCAAATTTGTATGGCAAAGTAAACTGGGGACAGAATAATGGAGATTATGGAAGTTACGACCAGTTGGACGAAGCTAATAAATGCTATGGAAGTCCGTGGGTGATATTTACGGAGTATGACCGGAACTCGTGGAGAGTACGTGATTATGACTTTGTACGCCGGGTAAACTTGTTTTTACAGGGTGTCAGAGGCAGTAGTGCACTTCAGGAAAGTGAGAAAAAGGCTTTTGAGGGAGAGGCTCGTTTCCTGCGTGCCTGGCATTATTTCCACATGGCCCGTACTTTGGGTGGAATGCCGCTTGTTGGAGACCAGGTGTTTAATTATGAATCGGGAATAGATGTGGAAACCTACCAGGTGCCACGTTCCACAGAGGCGGGAATCTATGATTATGTAATCAGTGAATGTGATGAAATAGCCCGCCAGCTGACCGAACAAACGACTATAAATTCTGCCCGGGCCAATAAATGGGCGGCTTTAATGTTGAAAGCACGTGCTGCCGTGTATGCAGGCTCCATTGCAAATTATGGTAATAAGATTACTCCGACTCTGAAGACGGATAATGGAGAAGTCGGTATTCCGGCTGATTTGGCTACTAAATACTATGAGACTGCATTGGCTGCTGCTGAGGAAGTTATAGAGAACAGCCCTTATGAGTTGCAGATTTCTGATCCTCAGGATTTGGGATTGAGCTTTTATAAGGCTGTATGCCAGAAATCGAATAATAAAGAAGTTATTTGGGCTTTGGATAGATCTGTGACGGATAAGGTGACGACTAACTTCACAGCCTGGTGTATGCCTTTCTCTTTGAAAGATGGAATACAGGGAAATGCTCTGGGAGCACTTCTCAATTTAGTGGAATCTTTTGAAAACAGGGATGGAAGCAACTCCGAGATAAAGACGCATGATGATAATGGTAACTTTGTGTTCTATGATAATCCGGAAGAGCCTTTCGAAATGAAGGATGCCCGATTGTGGGGAACTGTGATATGGCCTAATGCACTTTATAGAAGTGAACCGGTAACTCTACAAGCAGGTTTGTTGATTAAGGATACAGAGAATCCGAGCCAATGGAAAACAAAGATCAGTTCTTTAGGTGCAACCACTGAAGACGGGCAGCTAATCACTGCACTGGACGGGCCATTGGCAACGGCAGGCGACAGGTTTAATAAGACCGGTTTCTTGGTACGCAAATTCCTGGATGAAGCTGCCAATGCAGGCTCGGATACGCAGAATAGTGAGATGTGGTATCCCCGTTTCCGCTTCGCAGAGGCTTTGCTGATTGCAGCGGAAGCAGCTTATGAATTAGGGGGAACAAACAAGGTGAAGGCCGTAGAATATATAAACAGAGTTCGTGCCCGGGGTGGAATTAAAGAATTGACGGAATCTACGATCACTTTTGAGCACATAGTGAACGAGTATAGGGTTGAGTTTGCTTTTGAAGATCATCGTTGGTGGGACTTGAGACGTTGGAGGCTTGCCCATACTATATGGAATGGGGTTATTGACAGCCCGACTGCACAGATGTATTCCCTTTTCCCCTATAAGGTGTATGCGCCCGGTTCGCCATATGATGGTAAGTGGGCTTTCGAGAAAAGCAGATCTTATATGGCGCCGAATGCGAGAAACTTCACCATGCGGTGTTACTACGGTTCGATTGATGATGGCTGGATTAATAAGAATCCGAAGCTGGTTAAGAATCCATTACAATAATATAGTAACTAACGATTAGATTAAATAAAATGAAGAATATCAATAGCCTTATATTAATCCTTGGCTTGTTTCTGGTAACCGGTTGCGAGCTGGATAACTTTGATGAACCTAAAAGTGAGTTTAAGGGCAGGTTTGTCTATGAAGGTGAAGCACTACAATTAAGAGGGACTGCCTATGACAATGATTGTATGATGTATGCCTATCAGGAAGGACCTGAGTATGAAGATCGGGGAGCCATCAATTTGTTTGTTAACTCTGATGGAGAATTTAATTCTTTGATGTATGACGGCTTCTATAAGATTGTGTTGAGGCAGGACAGAGGTCCGTGGATTCCCCGACAGGACACGATTGAAGTAAACATTAAAGGTAATCAGATATTGGATGTTGAAGTTACTCCTTATTTTCTTATCAAGGATACTGAGATTGATTTCCAGAATAAGGTGGTAAAAGTGAAATGCAAGATAAATCAGGTGGTTGAGACTGCTTCCATTGACAGGGCGGTGATCTATATATCCAAAACAAAGCTGGTGGATAATGTTGCGAAGATAGCGGAGAAGTCATTCACCAATCTGAATCCGGGTGAACATGAATTTACTTTCGACTTGAGTGATAATGGAGTGACTGATGCTGCTAAGTTTTTATATGCAAGAGTCGGGGTTAAGGCACGGCAAGGAAATGATTATATATTTTCTGAGGTGACTCAACTGAGATAGATTATTTTCATTAGGTTATTCATAATATAAACAAGTAAAAAAGAAATTATGAACATGAAGTTTTATTTAAAAATCAGTAGTATGCTGGTGGCTGCGGCTTTCTTGTCGACCTTGCCTGTCGAGGCCCAGACTTTCCGGCAAACCAAGCAGGGAATAACGGGTACTACGCAGGGAATGGATATTGAGATCCAATTCGTCAGCCCTGAAATTGTACGTGTAGTGAAGGCACCCGAAGGACGTAGTTTTACAAAGAAAAGCCTTTCTGTGGTTAAAAGCCCTGAAAGCATGTCTGTAACGACCGAGAAGAAAGGAGAAACCGTTTCCCTGAAAAGTAATGCTGTACGCGTTGATTTCAATGTGGAGACCGGACGGATTTCTTTCTTTGACAAGCAAGGAAAGGCATTGTTTACCGAGAAAGATTATGGTGCTCAGTTTACTCCGTTCAATGATGCGGGGAACCAGACTTTTAGTGTGCGTCAGGCCTTTTTGCTGGACAAGGATGAGGCTATCTATGGTCTGGGACAGCAACAGGTTGATGATCTGAATCAGCGCAATCATAAACATTTCATGCGTCAGCGTGCATTGCATGCCAGTGTTCCAATCATTCAGTCGACGAAGGGGTATGGAATGTTCTGGGATAATTATTCTCCGACCACTTATACAGATAATCCGCAGGAGATGTCCTTTGATTCGGAAGTGGGAGAATGTATGGACTATTATTTCATGTATGGCGGTAACGCCGATGGTGTGATAGCGCAAATACGTGACTTAACAGGGCAAGCGCCTATGTATCCGTTGTGGACATTCGGTTTCTGGCAATCGCGTGAGCGTTACAAATCACAACAGGAAACAATGGAAGTTGTAGATAAATACCGTGAACTGGGGGTACCTTTAGACGGGATTATTCAGGACTGGCAATATTGGGGACCGAACTCTAACTGGAACTCTATGAATTTTGATAATCCGGAGTTCCCTGATCCTCAGAAGATGATCGATCACGTGAAGAAGAAAAATGCAAAGATTATGATCTCCATTTGGGCTTCATTCGGGCCGGATACGAATCCTTATAAGGACTTGGAGAAAATCAATGCCCTGTTCAACTTCAAGACATGGCCTGCAGACGGGGGAGTGAAAGCTTATGATGCTTATAATGAAAAAGCACGTGATATTTATTGGGAGCACTTGAATAAAGGTCTGTTCAGTAAAGGAATTGATGCCTGGTGGACAGATTCGACTGAACCTGACCATCTGGATGTTCAGGAAAGAGATTTCGATATTCCGACAGCGATGGGAACCTATCGTAGTGTAGTAAATGCTTTCCCGTTGATGAGTAACAAGGGAGTTTATGAGCATCAGCGTGCCGTAACCTCTGATAAACGCGTGTATCTGCTGACTCGTTGTGCATTTGCCGGACAACAGCGTTATGCGGCGAATACCTGGTCGGGTGATGTAATGTGTAATTGGGAAACATTCCGTAAGCAGATTCCTACAGGTTTGAACTTCTCTCTATCGGGAATACCTTACTGGAATACGGATATAGGTGGGTTCTTTAACTGGCCTTATTATGGTGGAGCTGAAAATAAAGCTTATCATGAACTGTATACCCGCTGGTTTCAATATGGTACATTCCTGCCCATGCAACGTTCGCATGGAAGTGGTGTGAAAAAGGAAATCTACAATCTGGGCAAAAAGGGTGACTGGGTGTATGATTCGGAAGAGAAATACATAAACCTGCGCTATGCACTGTTGCCGTATCTGTATTCAACAGGATGGCAGGTGACTGATAATGCAGGCTCTTTCCTCCGTGCCTTGTTCATGGACTTCAACGAAGATCAGAAAGTACATACTATCAGTAATCAGTATATGTTCGGAAAGGCATTTCTTGTGACTCCCGTAACCAGGAATATGTATGTATTCTCTGATAAGGAACAGTGGAAAGATCCGTATGAAGATTTTAGCAAGACAGGAACACAGGATGTTTATCTTCCTAAGGGAACCAAATGGTTTGACTTTTGGACGGGAGAAACATTGAATGGCGGACAGATGGTTACCAAAGAGGTTCCTATCGATATTATTCCATTGTATGTACGTGCGGGTTCCATTGTTCCTTTTGGGCCGAAAGTACAGTATTCTACGGAGAAGAAATGGAATAATCTGGAGATACGCATTTATCCCGGAGCTGATGGCGAATTTGTGCTGTATGAGGATGAAAACGATAATTATAACTATGAGAAAGGTGCTTATTCAACCATTAAGTTTACTTGGGATGATGCAAACCGGACGTTGAATATCGCAGATCGGGAAGGTACTTTCCCCGGTATGTTGAAATCACGTAAGTTCAATATCGTTGTGGTGGATAAGGAGAATGGTACAGGGAGTGTTCAGTCGACGAAATTCACGAAATCGGTTTCATATGGTGGGAAGAAGAAATTGGTTAAATTGTAATTTGAGTATATGGTATCCTTATATTGAGGATGCTATATAGAAATCATTTATAAAAATATGGAGACGTGGTTTTGGCCGCATCTCCATATTCTTTTATTTAATTTTAGAAGTTTAGATTACTCATAGATTGATTTCTTTACTTCCTTTGTCCGGTTCACATTATGGAGTACCTGCTTTATCTGCTTAAATGCAACCTCCTCTTGTGGATTGAACTTATCACTTTCCATATATTTCAGGAGGCTATAGCGTAATTGACGGGCTACAGGTCGGGTATTGAGATTCTTTGCCAGGTCTGAGCTACATACTAATAGCTTTCCGTCTCCTGCTTTTACCTCGAATAGTAAACCTAAGTTTCTGTTCTTATAGAAGTTATCTACCATTCTGACAATCGGTTGCATATTGTTCTTTAAACTGTCGAGTTCCATGGTTGTAGCATTCTTGCAAATATCCCACCATTGCCAGTTACTGTGCATTTCAGTTGGAAAGTCGGCTAATGCCGGATGGGCGGGATCGCAAAGGATTCCCATTGTTCCCGGTTGGTTAGGGAAGTGCACAGGACTCCAGAATACTTGTACGAATTTGCCTTCCAGCCCATTAATTTCTTCTTTTTCCGGGTTTAGCAATACCTTTTTCCCTTGACTTAATGCTTTCTCTGCATCGGCAAAGCTACGGGTGTAAAAGATTTCCTTACTAACTTCCGGTACTTCCTGAGGATATACCCAAACATTCCAGGAGTTTTGATACTGGGTTCCTGTAAAACGGATGGATAAAGTTAATTGGTCGGCAACGGATATGGATTCCAGAGGAACAGAGATGCTTCCCAGATTAAATGCATTCCCCACAGCTATTTCTTGTTTATCCAGATTACCTTGTGCGATGACCGTTCCTTTTGAATCACTTAATCTCCATTCCGGTTGAATATCACTCAGGACTTTATCACTGAAGTTTGCAGCTTCAAATTGAGCTTTGAAGGTTTCATTATTTACATAGGTAGCTTTCTCAAAGCGTGCTAACGGTACTACCGGAGAACAAAAATTCCGGAATTCTTCAGGAGTGATTAAACCTTTGCTCTCCCAGAATGCATCGATAATTCCGACGAGTGCAGTGCCCTGTCCGGGGAAGTCATGCAGGTCCAATAGTTGGAAACCACTGAATCCGGGAGTCTTTAGTGCCCGTTCTATTTCCTCTTTATATAAAATAGTTGCCAGTTTGCCACTTGCCATCAGGTTGCCTTCTGCCAGATGGAGCCGTCCTTTCTTTTTAAGGTCTGCAGCTACGGCTTTGAAGTTTAATGGCATCAGATTACCTGTGTATTTATCAATCTCTTTTAGATTGGGGAATACACTGTATTGTCCGATTTCGTGTGTAATAAGTGGGACAGGCAAACCCTCTATAGCACTGGAGAAGTCTTTATTGAAACTTGCAGGCTGATCGTCGAAAATACCTTGTCCGCGTACCCAGCCGTTTTTAGTCCACTGTGTAACCCAGAAGTCGTCATTAGGTTCGGGCCAACTGCCATGTCCTGGTTCAAAGGTGAATGTAGTAGTCATATACAAATGACGGCTATCCTGTTGCTTAATGGTACTGAGTAATTTATCCATGATACTAAAATCTCCTTGCAGTTCATTACCCAGACTCCAGAAGCAGAATGATGGATGATTACCATATTCTTTCATGATGTGAGCGGCTTCGTTGTACAGAAAATCAACAGTGCCTTTATCTTCACCTACATTGAGTGTCCATAGAGGCAATTCAACCTGAAGGTAGAATCCCATTCTATCAGCTACGTTGAAAGCTGCTTCCGGGGGACACCAGGAGTGGAAGCGCAGGTGGTTCATGCCATAATCACGAGCTGCACTGAATACTTTTTCCCAACCGGCTTCGTCCATCGGTGGATATCCCTTTAGCGGAAAAATGCAGCACTCCAGTGTTCCTCTGAGGAAGAGTCTTCTGTTATTAATCTGTAGGAGAGCATTTTGGTTCGTCAGTTTTCTCATACCGAATGTTTCACATTTCGAATCAGTCATGCCTTCCGTTTCAAGAGTTGCGGTTGCTTCGTAGATATTAGGGTTGAATTCATCCCACAACATTGGGTTGTTAATGGGATAAGTGAATGTCATTTCAGTGTTGTTAACCTGTACTTCTTTATCTGCCAGCTTATTTCCTTTAGGGTCTTTGACGGCGAACAGAAGTTTACCGGATACCGGGGATGGACCGTTACTTCCGATTTTTACACTGACATTGACCGTTTGGTTATCGATATCGGGTGTTAAGCGCAATTCCTCAATCTGTACCTTATCTTTTGCTGTCAATGCTATTTTCCCTAGGATACCATTCCACATAGTCTGAGTATCGTTCGTATAAGCATGTGCAAGGTTTTTGACTGATATGTCATGCTGTCTCCGGTTATCGATGCGTATAACTATCTTGTTATTCTCTCCTGGAACAAGATACTTACTCAAGTTGAAGTAATGAGGAGTGGTAAGACTTTCATTGAATCCTTCTACTTTAGTACCATTGATCCATACTTGCGAATTCCATATCACGCGTTCAAGGGTAAGGAAGACTTCTTTTTCGTTCCATTCTGCCGGAATGAAGCATTCTTTCTTGTACCAGGCGGGGCCGAGATAGTCGAATTTACGTTTCAAATTTAAGAATATCTCCTTGTCCATGGTAGGATCGAGGGTACATGGAGTTCCATAGCCGGCATCACAAAGTGTTCCGGGGAGGGTGATCTTATCTGGAAACGATTCCATATACCATTTTCCTGCAATACCTTTATCCAGACTGTCCAATGCCACTTCCCATTCTCCGGAGAGATCAATCTCACGTACTACCTGTTTACACGAGGTTATTAATAGGGCTATGATGCCCCAGGCGATTAAAAATTTACTTATTCTCATAATATCAAATTAAAATTTCCATTCTGTTTTAATTCTCAGTTTCTTATCTTTTACTCTTACAATCAGAGGATAGCAAAAAGGTGAATCATATTTTGACAGAACACTTCCGTTTCCCGGTGGAATGCCAGGAGCTTCCCCCGTAATAACTTCAAACTCTTGTCCCTCGGATACTTCAATCTTCATATATGCTTTTCCTATTTTGCAACTAAGGGGCGATGATTGCTTTCGCACTATTGCGTTTTTTATATAGTTGTAGCTTGGCGAGTCATTGAGGATGATAACTTCTCCGGTTTGGCTGAATACCGGTTTCTCTGTAAGCATCAATACATAATCATAGAGGTGTTGCTCATCGGAACGGGCAGTAAGTATATCTGTAAGTTTATTCTTCTTTAAAATTAACTTTCTTTCCATTGTGATTCCAGAATATGCGTCCGGAGCTTCTGCCGAAACTTCTCCTCCGTCCTTATATGCTTTGAATGCCAACAATTTGCCGGTTGACTCTTTTTGATCTTTAGCATCTACGGTTAGTGTGCTGTGTGATAAAGTTTTCCGGTACCACTTAGTAAATGCAGGTACCCCATAGGCACATGTCCCCATATCCGATACAATCTCCTTTTCACCGTCATGAATGGAAATGGACAGCTTATCCGGATGACCGTGCCCTCCACCATGTGGACCGTATTTCATGACTACCGTCTTTGTGCCTGATCTGAGTACAGCATAGCCCGTTTCCTTAAAATGAATGGATGGCCATGCTGCCATTGCTGTTACTTGAGGAATTTCTATATTATTCTGTAATGCTTCACCGAAGTTCCTGTCTGTATATCGGTAGCATTGTTGAAGTACACTCAGGAAAAATGGATCCTTGTTGTAGCGTTGGTAGGCAATTTCATATAGGCTGACCTGAGCAATTAGAGACTCTCCATACCATCCGTCATTGTGGGCTGGAAAATATAGATCTGCATATACCCCGGATGCAGGAGCAGCAAGCATTTTATATAGTTTTCTGTCATATAGATTGATATTACGGCAACGTACGGCATCGGCTGACAGAAGCATAGCTCGTAAAGGATAATAATGATAGGTAGGAGAACCTTCGCCCCACCAACCGTCATTCATAACGTATCGCTCCATTTGGGCATGGTATCCACATTCCGGATCATTGATTGCTACGTTAATGATGCTGTCATTTTGTAATGCTACTCCTAATGCTATCAGACCGCTATTGTGCCATACTTGCCAATTGGCAGTTCCTCTTCTTCTCAGCAAAAGCTCGGAACAGGGTATAAGATAACCTTTTTCTATCTCTCTTATTTCGTTAGTTGTCATTATGGATTTGGCTACCATATAGGCTCGGCAGATATCACTGGCCCATGCCGATTCATCAAGGCTTTGACCAAACATTTTGCCTCCCCAGGGACCTACTTTCCTGGCTGTGTCGTGGTCCAGATAAGTAATATATTTGGATGCATAATCCAATAACATGTTCCGGATGTATTCAGCATAGACTTTATTGCCAGTGGCAAGGTATAAATACATACAGTTGCGTAAATATGTATAATTATGAGTATGCGCCACATTTACCCATGCCCAATCATAACGCTTATTCCCTGTCCAATAATGCTTGCATTGTGAACAGTAATGTGCTTCCGGCTTATTCCAGTCGAATGAAAAACGTACTTTGTGTTCGGGACAAAAATAATCGTGTATATGTCCTCCTTCCAGTAAAGGTACGGTTAGGGGATATTCCCGCCGAGCTTCCACGGTATCTTTCAGTGATTCTATGATATCCTTTCCCCATTCCGTTTTTGCGGCTGAGCGTATTTGGCTGATGTCGCTTTCAGTGAAGAAATAATATCCGTTTTGCGCTGAAAGCAGGCAAGGGATAAAGATCAGCGCGAGTAAAAGTCTATTTTTCATTTTGTATGCTTTAAGTATTTGACATATTCGGTTGCAGCTAGCAGGAAAGCCCCCGTACCATACACTTCTGTGTCGTTCATATCTACCTTCTTCGGGTCAGCTCCTATTGGTTGCACATAGCCTATCTTGCCGTCTTCGTGTACGGCGGAAGATAATGCATTCCATGCTTTTTTTGCAATGGGCAGATATTCTTCTTTTTCAAGATATCCATGATTAAGGCCCCAAAACAGGCTATATGTGAAGAAACCTGATGCACTGGCTTCCGGCATGGGATAGGAAGCTGTGTCCAGTAGAGAAGAGTGCCAGAAGCCTTGTTTATCCTGAAGCGTAGATATCTTTTTCATCATTTGCCTGAAAAGGCTGATATAGAAAATGCGTGAAGGATGTTGGGCAGACATATTGTCGATGATGAAGGTCAGTGCCCCTGTTACCCAGCCGTTTCCTCGTCCCCAGAATACTTTCTCCCCGTTTTGTTCACGCATATTGATATATCTGGTATCTCTGAAAAATAAACTATCGGCAGCTGAGTAGAGGCTGTCATAAGTGATTTGAAACTCTTTATCCATAAACTCGAAATACTTTGGTTCTCCTGTTATTTTCCCAATACGGGCAAAAGAAGTCGGAGCCATAAACAGGGCGTCACACCAACACCAGCGGGAGTGTGAGCCCTCTGTGTAATAGTTTAGGCTGTTGTGACTGGGGTTGGCAATGAGAGTATCTAAAGTTTCAACGGACTTTTGGATCATGTGCGGTTCCTTGTATTTACTGAATAATATGGCATAAGGCTGGATAATACAGATGTCATCAGCAAAATAAATACTAGGCCCAGTCTGCCATTTATTCTTCTCGCCCATAGTCAGCAGGAAGTCCCAATACTTAGGATCGTCAGACATCTTCGCCCATTCTGCCATACCGATATACATGGTTGCATTAGTCCATGCCCAGTAAGCATGCGAGTTGGCCCATTGAGAACCTTTTCGTACCTGATTTTCGAAATTCATCAGTTGCCAGTCGGCTACCTTTTTCATAATCGTCATGGTTTGGTTTTGGCAGTATTCATTCCATTGTGCCTCTTCGAAGAAATAGTTCAAGATGAGTCTGGTTACTACCCGATGTCCTTTCTCATTGGGGTGATTGCTCTGGCTCATATATATTTTTAAATCTTCTCCATTTTTTCTTTTCTCCTTGAAGGTTGCATAGCTGTCTATCAGTCCTGTTTTATAGTCGTGGGCTAAACGGCGTATCTGGCGACTATGCTGTTCAAGTGGAGAATTATCGTCCAATATATCTTCGGTTAAATCGGGTGTTGGGGTTAGGAGAATGATTGGGATGTTTTGATTCTGTGCTTCCTTTATCATTTTTTCCCAGGCTTTCAAAGCTCTTTCCAGTCCGATGCTACGGTCATTCAGAGCATAATCTATGAATAAAATGTCCGGACGATGAGGTAAGACCTCTTGTTTGAATCGTTTGGCCCCCTGTTCGGCATTTTCACCACCAATGGATGTGGTGATAGAGTTGACCACTGCGTATGGATATATTTCTTTGACAGCTTCCAAGACTTGATGGGGATAAGCTTGAAGCGTTTTTACATTAGGTGTGTTGGCATAGCCGGAAGGTACACTGTGCCCATGAAATACAAGGTTTACAGTTCTGTTATCCGGCCATTCCTTTTGCAGTTCTGTACGCAGATTTTGAAGATAAGAAACTTGTTCTTGAGCTGATAAACTCAAGAACAAAAATATCATGGCAAGCGATAAATATAAACTCTTCATTATATTTTCATTAATATTCAATTACACTATTTCCTGTAGGGCGGGTGATTTTTAAGCACACTTTTTCATCCGTGGATAAATTTTTCAATTCAACTTTGTATTTTTCTCCAGGCTTTAAATTCGGTAAGAACAATACTTCTTCTTTGCCTTGAGTATCCTTCCATGACAGTATGTAGTGTCGAAGTGTATAAGAGGGCAAGGTATTCTTCACAGCTAATGTTACTACAGCTCGATTTCCATCTTGATGTATATTTTCTATATAAATGGGAGATGCTAACGTTTTGTATGCAAAATAGGAAGTTTTCGGATTTAGCCAAAGATCAGTTAGACCATGTATCCTTGCTTTATATCTTCCTGCACCAGTTTCTCCTATGTGAGTGCGATAATCATTTAGAGAAAAATAGATACAACCTGCAATGTATTTGTTTTTTGCCCAAAGATCATAGTGATAGGTCATATCTGTAATACGCCTAGCGTCTCCTCCAGTAAAGTGTGGTTCACACAGTCCATGCTCAGTAATTAATAAGGGGCGTCCACACAAAGCTTTCTCATTAATTAGAGTCAATTTTTCAGATGTTTCCTCTTTTGATTTTCCATGCCAAGTTCCTACATAGTCATTCCATGTAGGCATATCTCCCAATAAAGATTCATCATTTTGTAGACGATCAAATATTTCATTTGACACTACTGTGACTAAACCTTGATTATTCCAGTTACGGGCATGCTTAATCAAACGACGATAGATGTCTTTATTTGTATTATAAAACACTTCATTGCTGATACCCCATGAAAAAATGCAAGGATGATTCAAATCACGTTCTATCATTAGGTCAATATGTTGTTTGGCTAATGCCTCAAGTTGAGGTGTCAGATTTCCTGGAGCTTGCCACCAAGGAATTTCTTCTTGTACTAAGATTCCTTGTTCATCCATCAAGTCCAATATCCTCGTATCCTGTTGCCAGTGGAAGCGGGTTAATACACAATTTAGATCTTTCATCAACTTTACAACTTTTTGTTGTATCTCTAATGGCTCTGCCATGCCGTAGATAGGTATGCTACCTGCCATATATTCTACGCCAGGCAAGCGGACAGCTTCCTCATTCAGAAAAAGTTGGTCGCCTTCTATGGATACTTTGCGAAAGCCGAAACGAGTAGTGTAAGTATCTTGAATTCCATGTTTTCCATGTATTTCAACTTTCATTACATATAATTGAGGGGAATCAAAATGCCATGGCTTAATTTTATTAAATAGTACATCAGTTACAAAAATACCATTTATATTACGTTTCAATTGTATTTTTTTGCTCAATACAATTTGTTCTTTCTGCCATTCAGTGAAACTCAATTTTACATTTATATTGTTGATCTTCTCATCCCATAATTTTATTGCAATAGAAGCAGTTGCTGAAGAATCTTTAAATTGAATTGTTGGTCGAACATGAGCATATTTGATTGCGATCCCATCAGTTATAATGAGTTTTACTGGTCGAATAATTCCGCCATCATTCGACCAATCAAAATGCTTCTTAAAAGGAAAAGCATAGTTGCTGTAATGATTAGAAACCGATAAAATAATCTTATTGTTTTTGCCATATAACAAATGATCAGTTATATCAAATGAAAATGGAGTATAGCCACAACCATTATTGCCTCCAATCTTCTTGCCATTAATGTATACAATTGCGTCGCGATATACTGCATCAAAATGTAGACGAATCTTTTTTCCTTTCCATATTTTTGGAACAGGCAAAGTTTTTTCGTACCATGCTGTTCCAATATGTTTTTCATCTTGTATATCTACATTCCAGGTGTGTGGAACAATCACATTTTTTGCTTGATTCAGTCCTTTATACCATGAACGATATCCTATACTATCAGGATCTGTTTTAAATTTCCATTCTCCATCTAGTGAATACTCATTGCGGTGAGCCATTAAAGGTACAAATAGCAAACTAATTAGAAAAAATGCAAATATTTTTTTTAGCATAATTATAATATGGTATAAATAGCTGTTGATAATTAAAACTCTTCAGGGTGGATTATACTATTCCAAATTTTTTAAATAATTAATTAGATTACTAAAGAGTGCTTTGACTTCTATATTTTCGCTGCATGCAAATAAATCGGATACACATACTAAAGCTTTCCCTTTCGTTTCTGGTACTTCATAAATAAGTCCTAATTTATGATTTCTGTCCCAATTATCGATAACCTGTACTATAGGGCGGAACTCTGATGGATAATCATCAAGTATCATAGGGCGGGAATGTTTTATGATATTCCACCATTGCCAATTGGTGTGGAAATCTGTGGGAAATGATTTAAAGATCGGGTGCGTTGAATTTATTAATAGTCCAAAGGTGCCTGGTGATGGCTCTTTTTTCATATTAATGGCGGTTTGTTTAAATGCACTATAATTCCAAAAATCTGTGATAAAGAGCCCACCAACAGACTGTTTGGCAATTTCCTCATGATGTGGAATATATAGTACTTTGCGTCCTTCAACAACACAACGCGAGAATAAATCTGAATTACGAGTGACTGTTATGTTGTTTATTTGTCCTTCTTTGATAATGCTAGTACTATCAGGGCGATATACCCAAATATCCCACGAATTATTGTAATCTGTATCCTCCAAGGATACGAGTAAAGATAGCTTCTCATTAACTTCTATGCAATTCAAGGGAATTTCTATAGAAGCAATATTATTCAGATTTCCTTGTTTTAAATCAGCTGTAAAATGTTTCTCGCTAATGAGTCGACCGCTTTCGGTTAAAAGACTACATCGAATCTTTTGCTGCAATAAATCTTTCTTTCCATAGTGGGCTACCTCTATATCTGCTTTGAATACTTCATTCGTACTCCAACAATATTTGGGGAAACGAGCTAATGGGGTCACGTCATTGCAAAACTTTGTCCAATGTTCTTGGGAAATGACACCTTTTGATTCCATAAAAGCATTGAGAATCCCTATTAATGCAGTTCCTTGTCCTGGATAATCTTCCAAATCTAATAATTGGAATCCGCTGAAGCCAGATGTGCGTAGCGCCATTTCTATTTCTTCACGATAGCATAAAGCACTTAACGCTCCTGATGCTTTTAAAAAGTTTTCAGCTTGCGATATCAATCCAGCTTGAGTTAATCGCTTTTTGATAACATAAAAATTAAGCGGTTGCATCACCCCTGTATATTTCTTTATTTCTTTGAAATCAGGAAATGTTTGATATTGCCCGGTTTCATGTCCTATGACAGGCTTATTTAAGCCGTTTATGGCATTTTCAAAATTGCGCAGAGTATTTGGGGGATAACTATTGATGATGCCTCCGTCGTTAGAGTCTGCAAAAGAGAAAGAACCGCGTAAATCTGTATGCATATCCGATGTTTCTTTTCCATAACGCATAGCAGAAAAGAAGTCTTCGCATGCATAAGTACGGGTATCCCAATAAAAATTATTTGTTCCCATAGCATAGAGATGGCGTGGGTCTTTTTCTTTTAGATGTTCTACTACAGAACGCATCAAGCAGGTATCGCCGGCTAATTCATTTCCAAGGGAGAACATTACAAATGATGGATGATTGCCATAGACTTTCATTATTTTTTCTCCTTCAGTTTTCATATAATTTGTCAAGAGCGTATCACCGGTCGTATAGCTTCCCCATAAAGGCAATTCAACTTGTAAAAAGATACCTTGTTCATCAGCTGCTTGAAATGCCGCTTCAGGAGGACACCAAGAATGAAAACGCACATGGTTGAGTCCATAAGAACGGACTATGGAGAAATAACGCTTCCATTCTTCTTTTCTCATTTCAGCATAACCAGTCAAAGGAAAAACTCCTCCTTCGTGTTTGCCGCGAAGGAATACGGTACGCCCATTATTTTCGAGTTTAGATCCATTAGCCTTAAAACTACGTATACCAAAAGTTACTTGTTTTTTTATTTCATTTCCAATACAATGCACTTGCAATGTATACGGTCGAGGAGAATATTCATCCCATAATTCTGGTTTTGATAAGTTAAAGAATAAGCGTAATGTAGATTCACCGGTAACTACTTCTAATCGTTGTTGTTTACGTAAGCATTCATTTCCTTCTGTATCATAAATAATAATTTCAAAATATTCATCTTTCTTGTAAGGATCTGTATTCAATACGGTCAAATTCACTTCTCCATCTCCTTCTTCTGCAACTTCTACTCTGACAGTCTGGATATCAGTTCCTTCCAAGCATCTTATATAGAAATCACCCAATATTCCATTCCAATTAGTCTGGGTATGTTCCGAATAAGCATGAGATCCTCCTAGTGGAAGTAATGACTTGGTATTGTCTACAATGATCTTCAGTTCATGATTTCCTTCTGTTAAACCATTTAAAAGCAGATAGGAATGGGGAGTAGACACACTTTTTTGTGAACCAATAAGTGAATCATCAAGAAAAACTGTACTAACTTTTGTTCGTTCTATGAATAATTCCAAAGGTTTGCCTTCCCAAGAGTGGGGTATTTTTATTTCTTTAGTGTAGACGGCGGCACCTATATAATGAAATCCTTCAGATAACATAGATACGGATGAGTCCTTCACTGCTATTCCTACTCTATTTTCTGCTAGCGATCCTGGTAACATAATGAAATGGTTGCCAATAGAGTCTAGATGCACATTCCATTTGCCGGATAAATCTATACTTTTGGTGCTAGTATGAGAACATGCACTGCAAATTAACATTGAAATGATAAATACTAATTTATGTCTGTTTTTCATCATAATCTTAGTTTAAAATATTATTATAATTTCCTGAATAATAGGCTTTATCTAGAAAAGCTGTATCTTTTCCCTCCAACATCAAGAAATGTTTGAGGTCTCTATATATATAAAAGCTTAACCAATAAGCATAAGCATAGCGCTCAAAGGCTGTATGAGGTTGTTTCCAGAAAGCATACCATGAAGTGTTCAGACCATGTTTTTGTGCTACTTTCAGCATGTTGTTTGCTCTCCGTTGTAATTCCTTTGTTGTATTATTGAATAATTTTTTTATGTCATTATATTGTGTATCCAAAGGGCAATAAATAATGGAGGCTTTATCACTGATCCCTAATTCCTTTAAAGAAATTGTTTCTTCAAAAATAGTATCACCATTAAGGTCATAATCAATAGTATCAAAGAAACCATTATTATCTGTATCTCTATACTTTATGGTGGCCCATTTGCTGGGGTCTTTGTATAAGCGCTTTTCTTTCTCTCTTGGTTGATATAATCCGCCATAACCTTGGAAAAAAGAGGCATTTTGATCAATGCGCCATACTCCCCATTCTGCTCCTAATAAATGAATTTTTCCATCTAAAGGAGAAATATACAATTGCCCCTTACCTGAATTGTCTTCGTCAAATTCTCCTCTGTCACCTATAGCATCGGCTTGTTTATGTGAATCTAATCCTCCTTTTGCTGCACCAATTTTAAAAATATCGTAGGGATAATAGGACTCTACACGTTCCCAGCGGTTACAATCATCGTCTTCGTCAAATGTAAACCAACAATATTCCCATTTCCCTTTTTTGAAGATATAGTCAAAAGCATTTTTCTCATCAACATAAATCAATTCGTCTATTTGCCTCCAACGTGAGTCGTACATGTATTTATTGGCTTCCTGCAGGCCTTTTAAGTGTTTAAACTTATGCACTTGATCTGAATAGTCAAATCCTTCTCCCTCAAATTGCAGTGTCATGTCTAAATCAAATTCGTTACCTTGTCCATTGTCGTTGTCTATGTCCCAAGATAGGCTAGTCCAACTTATTCGGCCGCTGTGCATGATATCTTGTTCACTGGGTATATTGTCAAACCTACTGTCTTTTTTATTTAAAGCTGGATTGGGGCGTATATGGGGGATGTCCATCAAACGAACTGCACATTCTGTTAACCCGTCTTTATCATAATCATAGAAAATGAAAGGATTTTCGCAGCTTAATCGGGGGTCAGTGGCACGAAAAGAGGAATTATGCATTTTGAGTAATAAAGTGTTGCCATGATAATCTTGGTAAAAGTTGGAATGTCCGGAATGTTTCCAACAATCTAGAATTAGATGATTCCAATCTATAAAGCTTTTGATATCATCTTTTTCAATATCTATTACACACAGATAATCTGAAGAATAGTCGGGTCCATACCTCACTTCTTTCTTTCCGTTTCGTATAACAAATTGAATATCAGATATTCCATCTTCGTTAACATCTACCCAGTCAATGCATAAATCTTCTGGACCTGCAAAAATTCCGTCTTTATTTAAGTCTATCAGTAAACAGTCATTGTCAGTATCTCCTTCTATATCTCCTATTTTCATGTCGTTGTCATCGTCTATCCAAAGTATTGGGATACTGTCTAATATAAAAGAGTGAATAATATCGGGGATATTATCATGATTCAGATCCTCATAATGTATATCAGATTTTGATGAGACAATGGGGAGTCGCCAAGGAGTCAATTGGGTATTTGTATTCCAATAGGGATGCTGGGCGTAAGAAATCATTGCATTAATAAATAAAATAACAATAAACAATTTATCTCTCATTTTTATAATGATTTTGATGAGGATGCATTTCATAATGCACCCTCATGTTTAGTCTTAATATTCTGCATTCATATTGGGTGCATAGGGCCATCCAGGGTTTTGATATATGACAGACTGTTCATAATCATTTCCTGGGGCTGTTAGTTGAAAATGTTTGGTTGCTATCGGTGAAAGATAGTGGGCCATTTTCCAACGGTACCCATTATAGGCAGGTGAATTTTCTTTTATTTGATAAGGTCTCAAATAATTGCTCAATGTAGGAGAAGATACATTAGCACTACTTCCACCATGTACTAATGTAGATTTCCCATTTTCATCATTATACCAATCTTGCATTTCTCCCCAGATTTTCATTCCTTCAACAAAATAAGGTGTGTTAATCATCTGATCCATCGAGCGCCATCTGTGTAAATCCATGTTGCGTAGACCTTCACCTATGAATTCGCAACGACGTTCTCTACGAATGTTATATAATGTTGCATCAACTAGTTGCCCTGCCGAGTAAGCACCCCAATCATTCAAAGCTTCTTTGCTTACCACTGTTTTAGAGATGGTAAATTCGTAGCTTGGCAAATGTGCTCTGTTTCTTATTGCAGTCCAATATTTAGCACAATTTTCCCCAAGCTGACCATACCTTTCATAATAAGCCTCTATATAATTTAAGTATGCTTCTGCAGCTCTAAACACGGGACAACCGATAAAGGCATGTCCATTAATATGGTGAATGCCATCTGGATTATTTCCTTTACGGATAAGATAGCCAGTAGGAGTCGTATAAGTGCCTACAATAGGTGGGTATAGCTCAATAGGATATTGCTGATCTGCGATACCTGCATTCTTGAATATGTTTTTCTGACCAGGTTCTTTCATAAATACGAACAGACGGCTGTCTCTATTTTTACGTACCTCAAAAATAGTTTCATCACTATAGCCGGATTCTGAATCGTATATAGGTAAACCATTAGCCATTAAAAAACAATCAATGTATCCTTTGGTCAATCCTGTTTGGCCATTGCCTCTGGCTTCTATAGGTACATTATTTGTGACACCTAAACCATCATCGTAATCTCTCCATAATAAGATCTCACTATATCCGGACAAATCGTCTACAGAGAACATATCCATGTAGGGATTAGTAGGATCATTCTCTGTTTGTTGAACAGTTCCAGTGTTTTCTACCAATCTTATTGTGGATGCGACCTTATCAGCTGCTTTAATAGCCTGTTCTAAAAAGAAATCAATTTCATTATCAATGTTTCCACTTGGATACTGGTAATTTTGGTTGTAATCCATTTTTGTACCAGGCCAGTCCTTTCCATTTGGGACAAAGGCAGTTCCCTTGAAATATTTCAGCCATGTACCTTCATATAAAGCCACACGTGATTTCAATAAATAGGCACATTGGCGTGATAAACGGTTCTTTTTACCGTCAATTGATTCAGATTTCAGCAATTCAATGGCTTTGTCTAAATCGCTTAAGATAAATCGAGCGACTTCGTTGCGTGGCATTCGCTTACTTTTTGCAACAAGTTCTTCTTTATCATCGTGTAACACATTTGTTATAATTGGAAAATCACCCAATGTTTGAAGCTTTTGAAAATATTGATAGGCTCTCAGGAAATATATTTCTCCAATATAATGCTGAATATTTTCTTGATTACCACGCAATTCATTTTTCTCATATCGAGGTAATACTGAGTTTAAAAAATAGTTGCATTGATAAATGTTAGAAAAATTCCACTCTCCTCCATCTTGTGGAACTCGATGTTGTATTGGTACAAAAATGCTTGATTCTGTTTTTGACACTTGATTGTCTGTATGTATGTCTCGAGCAAAACCATACTCCCATTGTGTATGGGTGGGGAACATGGAATATAAATTTATTGCATATGCAGATAAATGAGATTCTTCTGTCAAATAGGCCTCTGGAGCAACTGTATCAAGGGGCTCTTTGTCTAAAAAATCATCGCAAGAAGTAAACAGGTTGCTAAATACAGCAAGGCCTATTGATATAATAATTGTTCTTTTCATATTCTTCATTTTTAAAGATTAAGACTTAAACCAAATGATATAGTTCTACATATAGGATAAGCACTTCCCCATCCACTTGCTCCTTGATCAATAAGCTCAGGATCAAAGATACTGCTTAAACTGGTACCTGTCCATAGATTTTCTCCGGAAAGATAAAGGCGTATTTTGTCAAATCCTATTTTTTGGGTCAGATTTGCAGGTAGAGTATATCCAATCTGTAAATTTTTCAAACGTATATATGCTGCATTTTGCAGATAGCGTGTCTGAGTCTGTTGATTCTTTGCTGAATAAGTTGGACGAGGATAGTAGGAATTTAAATTTTGGCCTAAGCGATGACTACTATCTGCTCTGAAATAGTCTCCATGTTCTACGAAACCAGTAGACCACCATTTTCCACTAGGAGAAGCTCCCCAAAAATAGTAACTGTATTGGTAAACATCCTTTTTTAGGACTCCTTGGAAAAAACAACGCATATCAAAACCTTTCCAATCAGCTCCCAAGTCGATGCCAAAGTAGTAGCGCGGTGTATTATTTCCTATAACTTTCCAATCGCCATGGTCATTAATAGTTCCAGCACCTCCATCAATTTTACCATCTCCATTTAAGTCTTTATACATAATATCACCGGCATCCCACTTGTCCCCTAAAGCATTTTGTCCACCATTGGGAAGTGTTGATAGATGTTGATCCATTTCTTCTTTAGTTTTTGCAATACCTATTGTCTCGTATCCCCAAATTTCACCAATTTTTGTATTGTCTCTATAGGTCCCGACAGCTCCTGTTGGATTGGGATAACTTAGTATCTTTGTTTGAGAGTCAGACAAAGATAATCCAATAGAATATCCAAGTCCATTCTTTAAGTAATCATTCCATCGTAACGAAATTTCAAATCCATAAGTCTCTAATTCTGTGTTGTTTGTTGTAGGAACGGCAGTACCTAAAATTATAGGAAGTTCTGGAGCTGGACCTACCATATCAGAGGTTTTACGATTAAAAATGTCAAAACTTCCAGTAAAGCGATTGTCGAATGCTCCAAAGTCCAAACCCAAGTTTAGGGTTTCGGTCTCTTCCCAAGTAAGGTAGGTACTGACAAGCCCTGGTGCGCTGGCTGTATTTGGTTTTCTTCCACCAACAAGCCAAGAACCATTAGACATGCCTAAGGGCATAGTTGTGTAAGTTGGGTATTTGTGAGTCGTATTTTGATTGCCTAATTTTCCCCAGGATGCTCTTAATTTTAATGTATTCACATATGAAGAATGAAAAAAAGACTCTTTTGCAATATTCCAACCTATTGAAAATGAAGGTAACCAAGTCCATCGTGCTCCTCTTCTAAAACGAGAACTCCCATCATAGCGTAAATTGGCCTCAAATAAGTACTTTTCATTATAATCGTAATTAATGCGACCAAAGAAGCCAGCAGCTGCCCATTCTCCAAATCCTCCTTTTAAAGTTGGTGTTACCGCATTACCATCGTAGTCAGTTCCTGTTGTGAGATCCATCGCTGGATTAGAGGCTAAGATTAGTCCATTTCTTTTCCCACGTAAACTACGATCCTTCATCAGTTCCGTTTGCATACCACCCATGACTTTAAAATTGTGCTCATTCAAGCTGAAATTATAATCGGAATAAAGTTCGAAGGCATAATAACTATCTTTATTACTTTGTGAGTTGACATAACTCTCTTTATTGTATACATATGGGTTACCATTAGCATCATGATTATATGTTACTAAACGGTCGTATTGGTAGAACCGATTATGCGTTTTAAAATTAAATTTCCCATAGATTTTCCAGTTTTTTATAGGCTCTATAATAGCGGCAAATTGTTGATTCCAATATTCATCTTCTTGTCTGTGTGTCCCCCCCTCTGCCAAGTCAAGTGCTGGACTAGGAGCAGAATACAAATAACCGTTAGGATCGTAAGGTGACATTGTAGGCCATCCTGTGCGTGCCAGATCATAGTAGAAATTATCATTCATAGAAGTGGGGCGATGGAAATTCTCTCTGGAAAATCGCATGTTATACTGAATTTTTAACCATTTGTTTACCTTTGCATTAATTTTGGCCGAAACATTATAGCGTTTAAAATCTTCATCACCAATTTTTAGTAAGCCGTCTTGCCCTAAATAACTAGCTGATAAATAGTAAGAAAGAACATCGCTTCCTCCGTCCATACTGATGGCATGTTCTTGTGCAAAGGATGTATGTTTAAACACTTCTTTATACCAGTCTACATTGGCGTTGCCGTACAAATAAAAATTAGACCAGTATCCAGGATTATTGGGATCTTCCATGATGACATCTTTCACCTTACCTGTTTGATAGTCTTGAATACGTTGTAAATATTCCTCATTAAAATAAGCTACTTCACCTGAATTATTACAAGCATCATTTACAAATAGTGCATAAGTATATGAGTCCATCATTTCAGGCAAAGATATAGGGGTATTAAAACGGAAACTATTGTTATAATTAAGTTTCATTTTTCCTTTAGTTCCTTCTTTGGTTGTGACAAGAATAACACCAAAAGGAGCTCGTGAGCCATATATAGAGGAAGCAGCAGCATCTTTCAATACAGAAATGTTGTCTATATCCTGAGGATTGAGTGTTGTCAGATCTCCCTCTATTCCATCAATCAGCACAAGTGGGGAGGCAGAAGAACCTTGCCCAATTGTTCCAATGCCACGGATGTTTATTGCAGGATCATTTTCGTAACTTCCGCCAGTATTTATTATGTTTAAGCCGGGTACGGCACCTTGAAGGGCTTGTGCGGCAGTTGTAACAGGTCGAGCTTCAAATGTCTTCGAATCAGTTGTCCCAATTGAACCTGTCAGATTTGTTTTCTTTTGTGTGCCAAATCCCACAATGACAACATCCTCTAAGACATTCATATCTTCTTGTAACACAATCTTAAGTTCCTTTTGGCTGCCCACTTTAATCATTTGTGTTTTAAACCCTATAAATGAAATCTTTAATGTAGCAGTGGACGGATTGGGAACGTTAATAATAAACTTTCCATCTATATCGGAAATTACACCTATATTGGTACCGTCAATGACTACACTTGCCCCAATGACAGGGGTATCATTGACATCTTTTATCGTTCCAGAAACTGTGGTATTGTTTTGTTGATTTTCATAGATAACATCTGTTGCATATATATATTGGGCGGGAAGGAGAATGCTCAACAAAAATAGAACTGATATTATCCTAATTCTATATGTATTTTTCATGTTTACTTATTTTTCTAGATTTGTTAATCAATATCGGTTAAAAGCAAAAGGTGCAATACTACTATTTCATTTTTTGCTTTGAAAGTTTTGATTAAGTTGAATTTGTCATATTAACCTCCTTTTTTATGTAGCCTGTATATTTTTATACTTAGTAAAGATATGCAGGCTAAGATAAACAATACATTTAAAAGATTTCTATTCCCTGAAAACTTGCTTATTCAAATCAAGCTCTTTCACCTTGTCATAATATTCTTTTTCAAGCTCTTTCATTTTCAAACCGCTGTATCCTAATGCCATAACGTAATAGCAATGAATCTTATTACGTACATTCAGGTCATCCTCCCAGATGGCAAGCTCTGGTAAAGACACTGCGAAATAATCAATTTTACATTCATCGAATAGATGCTTCTTGCCATGATCAATCAATTTATTGAAACAGCTACGTGCTTTACTTTCTTCACCTAATGCTCTCCAGGCAAGTCCTTGATAGAAGATCTTGTCAGGTTGTTGATCATTGTAGTAGAATGCTTGTTGAGGTTCGCTGGAACCTTGGGTTGCCTTCGTTAAGTATCTAATGGATTCGCTTTTATTACCCAACTTTTGGTAGGCTATTCCTTTATAGTAGTCTACCTCATTCTCTTCGGCATTGATTAGTTTACCTTCACCTAAATTATGCGGATAATGATCCATCTCTTTTAAAAGACTGATAGCTTCAAGATATTGCTTTTCTTTAATCGCCTTTTTAGCTAATTCTACCCGACAGAGTATGTATTGCCCTGTCACTTTTCCTTCACCGCCTTCCCATGGGTGGAATTTTCGATTGGCTATCAGATCTTTTGCTTTTTCATAATCACCTAAAAGATTGTAGAGTGTTATCCGTTCGATACATAAGTCGTCTCGTTGTTCCACCAGGTCCAGATGTTCTTCCAGGAGTGCCAGACGTTCTGCATGTGCCCTTCCCATCTTCTTATATAACTGGTCCAGTTCCATAAATATGCGGGAGTCTGTTTTATCCAGTTCGAAAGCCTTTTCCAATAGCTGGCGTGCTTCTTCTTTCTTATTCCTTTTATTGTAATAGGCCAGTGAAAGATTACGCAAAGCAGTGGGGAACTGATTGTTTATTTCTACAGATTTCTCCCAGCAGCTGATTGCTTCCTCATAACGACGATGTGCATACCAGAAATTACCCAGATAATAAGGAGCCTTATAATCAGCTGGATTCATTCTCATAGCATCTGTCAGTACATTGATTTCATCGATTCTGTTGGGGAAGCACTTATCAGGAGATAGACTTTGTGCTTTCTGATACCACTGTCGGGCTACTTCCTCTTTTCCAGACCTTGATGCAAAGTATCCTAACATATAAGCTGCCATAGGATAGATATCAGTTCGTCCTTCCATATAGATATGCATAATTTGGGATGCTTCTTCATACATTCCTGCGGAGGCAAAATCAAATGCATACTCGATATAGTTGTGTACGCTGCCATTGAGCATACTTGTCATTTCCTGTAACTCAGTAAGGTTATTCCCAATGAAATATTTCTCAAACCGGCATCCCAGGTTAAATTTATCAATAGTCAATGATTCTTCGATGAACTTCAGGGCTTTTTCAGTTTCTCCGGAATGTCTCAGGATGGAGGCTTTCAACTGGCGTGCCTTATGGTTATGCCAATTGTGGATAAGGGCCAGATCGACATGTTCCAGAGCGGCATTCCAATCTTTTCTGATACTGTCTATTTGAGCCACACCGAAGTATCCGGCATCTCTCCAGGCTGCATTCCAGGTGGCTTTGTAATAGGCACTATATGCTTCATCATACTTACCCTGCATTTTCAGGCTCCATCCTAAGTTATAATAAGGTTCTCCATCATATGGATTGGGATTGCGCTCTGTCAGTGTTTTTATTGCCGTATGGAAGTACTGTTCAGCTTCTTCAAATTTGCCCCGGCGCATATTCAGTAAGCCTACGGCATTATTACAACGTATATCACCCGGTTCCCTTTCCAGTGCTTCCATATAATAAGCCATTGGATCATACGTTGCATGTCGGTATTGCTCCAGATGTAGTCCGGTCAGGAAGAGTTGCTCAATAGAAGCTATCTCTTTAGGCTGTTTGGCAGCTTTAGCCGGATCCGGGGTCGGTTTAATTTCAGGTTTATCAGCTTTATACTCTAAAAGTAATTTGCCATTATTATCATATAAAGATAGAATCAGATTTTCCGGCAGTTGTTCCGCTATGTTTACCTGGCTTTTGAAAATATTTTCCGGTGAAAGTGTGGTTGCTTTATCAAACAGGATTTTTCCTGTTATGTCTCTCAATTCTACTTTGATATTTTCTTGTCTGCCGGTTGCATATACGATGATATGGGCGGTATTTTCCACTACATCCAGATTCAGAATGAAGTCTTTGGTCGCATTCTTTACATATCCCACTTCACTATATGGCAGGAAGTATTGCTTCCATGACTTTTCCTCATAGGGTTGTAACCATGTGAAATCAGGTTGGTTATCTGTATAAACACCTGTCATCAATTCTATGTAAGGACCATCTTCATCGGTAAGGTTTCTGTCCCATGCGATACCAAAATCACCGTTTCCCCAAGTCCATTGTTTCTTTCCCGGTGAGAGGTGATGATCGGCTACATGTAATAGTCCTGCCTGTACATGCTCTTCGTAGCCACCTACAAAGTCATAACGTGACTTTATGGCCATGTACGAAGTGGGGACAGGGATATTCTTATATTTGGAAATATCGACACCTTCCGAATAGTCCTGTTTGTAATATATGCCTGTAGCTATGGGAAAATTGGATACATCTCTTTTTCCATGATCGAAAACAGCATGTACATCGGGTGGAAAAACCGAGTGATAGTGGTCGTTCACAACAACGGCAGGGTTCGCCCACCAAAGGAAAGTTTGGGGGAACGGAGTTCGGTTATAGACTTTCACATTAATTTCCAGATAAGCTTTGTCCGGATGAAGTGTAAATCCCTGCATTCCTTTCGTATTGAACATACGCTCTACTTCATTGCACCAGACCGTTTTACTACCGTCTGTATTTTCTTCAATCATACAGTCGGTGGGTAAGTATGTGCTTGGACGATGATGTTGAGGCCAGTTGAATTCAATTCCGCCTGATATCCAAGGACCGGTCAAACCTACTAAGGCTGGTTTAATGACTTGGTTGTAGTAGACAAAGTGACGTTTCTTCACTTTGTCATAAGCCATTTGTACTCGCCCTCCCAATTCCGGCAAGATCATAATTTTAAGGTATTCGTTTTCGAGGAAGTAGGCCTGATAGTCTTTTTCTTTTTTCTCGTCGCATATCTTTTCTACGACAGGATAAGGGTAAACTACTCCTGAACTTCCTTGATAAACGCGCTTTTCCAGAAAGATGGGATTTTTTTCTTCCTCTCCGATTTCATAAGTCGGAAGTTTGATTGTTTCTTTCCAAACTTTCACAATTCCTTTTTCTGAGAGGGTCGGTTTAATTAAATATTCTGTAATTTTCTCCATAAGGTATTTATTGTTTTTTTAGACAATAAGGGTAAGTTAAGCGATGATTTCTTGTCATCGTTTAAGTAAGATTTAATTCAATAAGTGATATGTTGTTTTAACTAGTTAATTCTTTCTCAATGCTTTCCAGTGATTTCCCTTTTGTTTCGGGTAATTTGATTTTAATGAACACAAATCCGAGAATACATATGATTCCGTATAACCAGAAAGTACCATAGGCGCCTAATCCGGAATTTAATAAAGGGAATGTATATGTCAGTACAAAACAAGCTGCCCAAAGAGAGAAGGTGGATACTGCCATTGCCATACCACGGATACGGTTGGGGAAGATCTCAGATAATACGACCCACGTAACGGGAGCAAGTGTCATTGCATAGCATGCTATAGCTAATACAACCATAATTAGTACAGCAATTCCGGTTATATTGAGGTAGTAGCATATGCCCATGATGATGTAAATAATGGCAAGGCCTGAAGCTCCGAATAACATAAGGGAGCGTCTTCCCAGCTTATCTACAGTGTACATGCCTACAAAGGTGAATATTACGTTTGTCACGCCTGTTACTACAATATTGAATAGGATATCAGAAACACCATAACCTGCAGCTGCAAAGATTTCCTGGGCATAGTTGAACACTACGTTCAGTCCGCACCATTGCTGGAAGGCTGCAATAACGATGCCTATTAACAATATTCCCGGTATCTTGCCTTGAAAAAGCAGGCGGATATTTAACTTCTCTTTAGTGGCGCTTATAACTGTTTTAATGCTTTCAATTTCTTTTTTGGCATATTCTTCTCCACCTATGTGGCTCAGAATATTTTCAGCTTTACCGTATTGTAATTTTGTAGCCAGCCAACGAGGGCTTTCGGGAATGAAGAATATAAGGATGAAGAAGAGTGCTGAAGGTACTACTTCTGCCCAGAACATCCAACGCCATCCCATTTGTCCATTCCATGTTTCCAGAATGTTTTCGCCGGGAACTACCGGTTCGGCGATCAGCCAGTTTACGAACTGAGCTGCCAGAATACCTAATACGATTGTCAATTGATTGATCGATACGAACTTCCCTCGTACATGGCTGGGTGATACCTCGGCTATATACATGGGAGATAAGTTGGAAGCAATGCCGATGCCAATGCCACCGAATATGCGGTAAAAGATAAACCAATTGAGGTCATTGACAGCTCCTGTACCTATTGCAGAAACGGTAAAAGTGATAGCTGCTATTATCATCAAAGGTTTGCGCCCATATTTATCAGATAAGCTACCTGCGATTGTTACCCCTATTAAACAGCCAAGAATGGCACTGCCCATAACCCATCCCTGCATACCGGGAGAATTCTCAATTGCAAAGAAGATTTCATAGAATGGTTTGGCACCTCCAATGACTACCCAATCATATCCGAAGAGCAGCCCTCCCATGGCAGATACCAGCGAAATAAGTAATAAGTAAAAATTGTTGCTAAATGATTTTGTTTTCATGATATACGATTTATTGTATGGCAAATGTATGCCATAAAACTTAATAAAAAAATGCAGATTGTTATCAATTTAATGTATAATCTTATTATATTTATGGCTGTAAATGCTTGAATATATTGGTTAAACAAAGATTCATGTAAAATACTATGATATATATGTAAAATACCACCAAAATCAGATACCATGGAAAAGGTTGCAGAAGGTTTTAAAGGAGAGAAAGCTATCGTTACACCTTATAATATACGTAACCTTCAACGAGAGAATAATATTACAAAACAATTATTCGTCAGTCATATCGGATATTATCCTCATGCAGAAAATCATTTCAGGGAAAGGGAAAAGGGGACTAATGAGAATGTCTTTATATATTGTGAGAGTGGTTGCGGTTGGGTTAGCTATAAGGGTGAAAAGTACATCCTGACTAAAAATCAGGCTTTTATATTACCAGCTAATGAGCAACATGCATATGGAGCGGACGAAGTGAATCCTTGGAGTATCTATTGGCTACATTTCTGTGGCGAGGGTGTGGCTATGTTCTCTTCTATAATAGGTAAGACTATATCTTTGGAGGAGTCGGATAAGAGCCGTTATGATGATCGCTTTCAACTATTTGAAGAAATGTATCAGAACCTGGAAATGGGATATAGTCCTGAAAACCTGGAATATGTTAGCTTTTGCCTGATGCATTTTCTGGCTTCTTTGAAGTATATTAATCAGTTCAGAGAAATAAAGAAGGTGAGAGAAACGGATTTTATACAGAGGAGCATCTCCTTTATGAAGGAGAATATGGAGAATAAGATTACGCTGGAGGATATAGCTCAGCATGTGGGCTATTCCGCATCTCATTTCAGTGCATTGTTTTCGGAAAGAACTTCTTATGCTCCAATGGAATATTATAACCAATTAAAAATTCAACGTGCTTGTTCGTTCTTGCAATTCTCCGATCTAAAGATCAAAGAGATTGCTTTCCGTTTAGGGTATTACGATCAATTCCACTTTTCGAAAGCTTTTAATAAAGAGATGGAAATTACTCCCAAAGAATATAGGAGGAGATATAAATAACTTCAGATATAATGTGAAATGCCCCCTAAAAGTTTACTACAGACTTTTAGGAGGCATTTTGTAATAAAGAGAAATTAGTTTTGCTAAGCTTTAGCTTTTGGGAGAGCTTAACCTCTTTCTATATACAATCACCATTATCATGATACCTATCACCATCAGGGCCAGTGCTGCATAGGCAACACCTTCTGTTACATGCAAGCTCTTCGGATCAAAGCGCATTTCAATGGTGTGTTTTCCGGCAGGTACATACATGGAGCGCAGGATATAGTCTGCACGGGCAATGTCGGCAGGTTCTCCATCAATGGTAGCTATCCAGCCATCCGGATAATAGATTTCGGAGAATACGACTACACCATCTTTTGAATTATTTGTTTCATAAACCAGACGGTTCGGTTCGTAACTCGTCAGACGTACACTGGAAAGGCTATCTTTATGAGTGGTGCTAACACCTTTCAGAATATCTTTGAAGCGTGCATCTACTACGGCAGTTTCCGTTGGCAGTATAGTATTCAATGCATCTATTTCCTGATTTGCATTATCCACATATTCCACTTTGTCCACGAACCATGCATTGCCGTAAGCATACGGGTTCTCGATAGGCACTGTCTGTCCTTGTCCTGCAGGGAAGATAAAATACTTCGTATTCAACATGTTCAGGACACGAAATTTGGAAGCATCCACGCTGTCCATTTCTCCGCCTGCGGTGGCAATAACCCGATAGGTAGCTTGCATTTCAGGAGAAATGTGCCGTTCGATCATCTCCTGATAACGACGCAATTTGGCTGCATGATATCCGCCGACACTTTTGTGCCAGTAGGAAGTATTATTCTCGTTGAATGCATCTCCGGAGAAATTCAGTACACGATAGTTCGGATCAGTGTCCTGCAGGATGATTTCGTCAGCTTTCGTTTTTTTGAAAGTATCAACTTGGGTAGAACGTGGAACGAATTGATCATCGTGTAAATAGCGCTTGTTGACTCCCCACATATCTGCCACGCAAAGAATGGCAATACCTGCAATAATATAGGGTTTCTTTAATTTTCCACTATAGTAAAGCCACAACAGTGCACAACCAATTACGATAATAATAAAGCTACGCAGCGCATCGGCACTAACCATTGCAGCACGCATTTCCGCCATATTAGAAAGGATGCCGGACAACTCGTTTGCAGGAATCATTTGCTGATTGACCGCATTCTGTAGCATTTGTGCTTCCTTTGCAGGGATGAAAGTCGAACTGAAAGCTCCGGGAATAATGGCTAATATCAAGGCTACGCCGGCAGTAAGTGCCAAACTGACACCAACGAACTTCATCTTCTTCTTGAGTATCTCCGGTTCATCCAGAATCTTTTTCAGCGCAAAGATAGCTAGTAGTGGAATAGTAAATTCTGCAATAACGAGAATGGACGATACGGCACGGAACTTACTATACATAGGTATATAGTCTATGAAGAAATCAGTCAGTGGCATGAAGTTCTTACCCCATGAAAGAACAATGGAGAAGAATGTAGCTCCGACTAATGCCCATTTCAATGGACCTTTAACTATAAAACAACCCAAGATGAAAAGGAAGAGTACAAAAGCACCTACATATACAGGACCTGAGGTCATCGGCTGGTCACCAAAGTATTGGGGTAATTGCTGGTATAGTCCGGAATAGGTTGGATTGGCTTTTTCCATGGCTGTCTCATTCAAGATGAGAGGTACGGAAGCACCCCCTTTAAAGTTAGGCACTAACAAGGTCCAGGTTTCACCGATACCATAACTCCATTGGGTGATGTAGTCGCGGTCCAGCCCACTACTGGTTTGTTTGGCTGCATCGCCGGTTTCTACAAGCTCGCTTTTACCACGCATGGTTTCCTTGCTGTACTGGTAAGTGTGATACAGGTTCGACAGATTGACGGATACACCAATCAATGCAGCTACTACAAGCACACCACTGGCCTTAAAGAATTGTGGCAAGGTCTTGTTACGCCATGCATCTTCAAAGTAGGCTCCTGCAATGAAGAGGATGACGAACAGGAAATAATAACTCATCTGTACATGGTTCGACAGAATTTGCAGGGCAATGAACAATGCTGTAACGATGCCTCCTGCCAGATATTTACCCCGGTATGCCAGTACGATACCTGCTATCGTGGGCGGTATATACGCCAGTGTGATAAACTTCCAGATATGTCCGGCAGATATCAGAATGAAGAAGTAGGACGAGAATGCCCACATTAATCCGCCTAACCCTGCCAGCCATGTAGGTATACCGAATGCACGCAGCAGGATGAAGAAGCCCAGCATCAGGATAAACGTCAGGTTGACATATGTGGGTAAAAACAGTCGGTACACCTTCTGCACCCATGTCAGTGGTTGGGTTGAATCGTAGCTGGGGGCTATCTGATAAGTCGGCATACCACCGAACAGGGAGTTAGTCCAGCGTGTATACTCACCAGTTTCCTGGCGATACAAGCTTGCTTCTTGTCCGGCACCTGCACCGGCAGCCGTGTCATGTTGGAAAAGAATGCGGTCTTCTATATCCGCCGGAAAGAAGTAGGCGAATGAAAGTACTGCAAACGTAAGAATGACCAGGAGGTCAGGGAGGAGCTTTTTCATAAAAACGAAGTCTTTATGAAGTTGAGAGTTGAGAGTTGAGAGTTGAGAGTTACTATGCAGCATTATAGCGCAGCTAACTCTCAATTCTCAACTCTCAACTCTCAACTTCGTTAATAACGATAGTGTTCTGCCTTATACGGTCCGTCTACAGTTACACCGATATAGGCAGCTTGCTCGGGAGTCAGCTTTGTCAGCTTCACACCGATTTTCTCAAGGTGCAGACGTGCTACTTCTTCATCAAGATGTTTAGGCAAGCGGTAAACACCGGTTTCATATTTCTTGTTGAACAACTCGATCTGAGCTAATGTCTGGTTGGTGAATGAGTTACTCATAACGAATGACGGATGACCGGTAGCACAACCCAGGTTCACCAGACGACCATCGGCTAATAGAATAATGCTGTGTCCGTCGGGGAAATAATAGCGGTCTACCTGCGGCTTGATGTTAACACACTTAATACCGGGATAATGTTTAAGAGCATCCACCTGGATTTCATTGTCGAAGTGACCAATGTTGCAGACAATTGCCTGGTCCTTCATCTGAGTCATGTGATCGATGCGAATGATGTCGATATTACCTGTTGTAGTAACAAAAATATTACCTTGTGTACAAGCCTCTTCCATGGTTACAACTTCGAATCCTTCCATTGCAGCTTGCAGGGCGCAGATCGGATCTACTTCCGTAACCAGTACACGGGCACCGTATGAACGCATGGAATGTGAACATCCCTTACCTACATCGCCATAACCGCAAACCACTACTACTTTACCGGCAATCATTACGTCCGTGGCACGTTTGATACCATCGGCCAAAGATTCGCGGCAACCATAAAGATTATCGAATTTAGACTTCGTTACTGAGTCGTTCACATTGAATGCCGGGAACAGTAATTTTCCTTCTTCCTGCATTTGATACAAACGGTGTACACCTGTCGTAGTTTCTTCTGAAACGCCACGCATTTCGGCGGCTACGCGATGCCAACGGGTAGGATCTGCAGCCAATACACATTTCAGGATAGCATTCAGTTCTATTTCATCTTCCGCATGAACTTCTTTATCCAGAATAGAGGCAGTGCTTTCGGCTTCGTACCCTACGTGTATCATCATGGTAGCGTCACCGCCATCGTCAACGATTACCGTAGGACCTTTGCCGCCGGGGAAGTTCAACGCCTGAAGCGTACACCACCAGTAATCAGCCAATGTTTCACCTTTCCAGGCAAATACGGGAACGCCACTTGCAGCGATAGCAGCAGCAGCATGGTCTTGAGTCGAATATATGTTACATGAGCACCAGCGTACTTCGGCACCCAGTGCCACGAGGGTTTCAATCAGTACCGCCGTTTGGATGGTCATATGCAGGGAACCCATAATACGAGCACCTTTCAACGGTTTTGTTTCTCCATACTTTTCGCGAAGAGCCATAAGGCCGGGCATTTCTTGTTCTGCCAGATCGATTTCCTTGCGACCGAAGTCGGCAAGCGTAATGTCTGCCACCTTGTAGGGCAGAGTAGAGAATAATTCTTTAGACATATTAATCAATGATTTAAAATAAAAAGTGATGCAAAGATAGAACATTCTGATTAGTAGGGCAAAAGCTATTGGTTTTTTTTAAATAAAAGCTCGCAATATATGTTGATATAATTGAAAAGAATAGTATATTTGCTTCCCGAAAATAACACTCAGCAACATATCTACCTTGAAATGAGGGACTATAAGGATAAAACAAGAGAAGAACTACTGGAGATAATCCGGAATTTGGAAGAACAACTGGAAAGTCGTTCTTTTCCGGACTCTCCATGCCAGAATGAAGAATCGGATCGTTTCCGTAAGCAGTATGGTAGAGAAATCCTGGAAGCTATTCCGGATATGTTAACTGTTTTTGATTATAATCTGGATTACATAGAACTACTTTCTTCTCCTGATACCAATCATGTAGAAGGTTTGTCCGGTGAAGATAAGTCTCATCCCAATCTGAAAGATATAGTGCCGGAATCAGAATACCGCAAAATCCGTGCGAATATGGAGAAAGTGGTGCGTACCGGTTGTCCCAGTATAGGAGAACATTCATTGCAGTTTGAAGGGGAGACGCATCATTATGAAAATCTGGTATGTCCTTTGGGAGATAAATATTTATTGTGCATGTGCCGGGATGTGACGAGCCGGGTAAATGCGCAGCGTGAACTGGCTGCTGCCCGTGTGAAGGCTGAAGAATCCGACCGATTGAAATCTGCATTCCTTGCAAACATGAGCCATGAAATCCGTACACCGCTGAATGCAATTGTTGGATTCTCAAGATTGGTTATTGATCCGGGGCATGAAGGAGACAAGGAAGATTATTGCAATATAATCGAGAAGAATTCGGAACTGCTGTTGTGCCTGTTCAATGATATTCTGGATTTGTCTGAGATGGAGGCTGGGGCTTTGGAATTTACCCGTGAAAAGGTTAGTCTTTATCATGTCTGCCTTGAGGAATATGACAGTCACCGGTTGAAAGTAAGCAGAGGCGTGACATTGATACTGGACAATGTGGATGAGAAGCTGTGTGTGATGGGTGACAGGATGCGCATTACACAGGTCTTAATGAATCTGTTGAGTAATGCTGTTAAATTTACTCCTACCGGAGAAATACATTTTGGGTATCAGTTACGTGGTAATATCGTACAGTTTTACGTAAAAGACACAGGCATCGGTATCCCTGCTAATCGGGTGGCGAAGATTTTTGAACGCTTCGGTAAAATTAATAACTTTGCACAAGGCACCGGGTTAGGGCTGACTGTTTCACGTATGTTGGTGGAACGAATGGGTGGACGCATTTGGGTGCGTTCCGGTGAGGGAATAGGAACAACGTTCTTTTTTACACTACCGTTGGGGTAATTGAGAACTACGAAATGGGACTATCCATCTAATTGTGTAAATAGAAAACTACGGGATTTTTCTCGTAGTTT